>BNJS01000460.1_pt1 | contig 137036 bp, 142 predicted proteins | sample 8540461 | NCBI WGS metagenome assembly BNJS01 (sample SAMD00202454, study PRJDB9452) | human saliva metagenome | isolation source: human saliva | place: Japan
AAGCACTTCATGACTTTGGTCCTTGTTCATCTGCTGCATTTTGTATTGCCTTCTTGATTGAAGCTATTGTAACCCATCATGGAAAGAAAAGCAAATCTCTCTGTTGGTCTATCCATGCTTCCTTCAACTCGTCCACCAATCTGAATCAAACTAGACTTGGTAAAAGGCGATGATTGTACTCTACTACACATCCACACAAGGGAAAGGTGACTCACGCTCCAATATTGTCGTGCTGATAATACTGTCAGATTCTCCTCTCAAAAGCTTTGTACTGCTCTAATCGATCTTCTGTGACAGAAGACACAAAGCCAATTTTCTCATTTGGAAATTGCTCCTGTAAATTCTTTAACTGCTCCCTTCTTAATTTCTGAAGCAAAAATAGTAACAGGATACAGCTGTCTTTCTCTGCTTCTCAATATAGGGACTTAACTTTGGTGACAAACCGATTCTTGTCTAAATAGCGATTAAAAGTCCGATAACCAAACTGGTTTAGGAATAATCAGGAGTTCATGGAAATCGTCTGGCAAGCTCAATCTGTTTAGTTCTCCTATGCAACCTTCTGTCTAACTCCATCGGTCAGAAGTCGCTGTTAAAAGATTCTCAGTCCCCTTTCTCCTTTACACTCATTCTTGACAGCATGGTAAAAGTCGTAGGATATTGTCAACATAAGGAAAAGCATCTACTTCCATCCACTATCAGCAAATCAAAAGCTTGATAAAATTTCAATAACTGATGGGTCGTCGCAACAACTAGGAATTGTTCGAAAAATACTGGATCTGATTCTCCCATGTAGTAGTGCTATCTCACAAGCAAAAAGTCATGTTGCAGGCGCTGTAGCTCCAAAACAAACATCTATCGAGGACTAGGCCAAACATACTGCACCACATTCATTAATCACTTTAGCACAACTTGATAATCATTTCTGTCTTCCAGCTCCTGTCACCGCATGAACTAACAGTTGGCTCCTGCTTGTCTACTGCTTAGAAGCAGTCCCCTCGCACCTTCTCTTGAAAAGGAGTTAATTGACTCTGCCATTTGAGAACATCTTGCTTGAAAATCCTCCTGCGGAAAATAGTATAAAGCTTGATCACTCCTGACTCGCTTCATCATCAGCTACTCCCTACAATAATAAGCACCGATAGGGCATACCATTCTTCTAAAAATAGCACTATCACAACGTTGTACAGAAAAGTTTCCCTTCTCCTTTCTCATTGCTGGAAGTTTTCTCTGCCAACTGACGGTCCTCTTTCAGTTAATTCGTTCTCCGTAAACAACCGACCGAGGATAATTTGGATTTACTTTTCATACTGCTTTATTCGTAAAAACAGCCTAGCACTGTTTAGATGATTTTTAGTACAATTAAATCATGGAATTTAGAACAATTAAAGAGGACGAGTCAGGTCCAAGAAGAAATCAAAAATCCCGCTTTATCTGTCATGCGAGCGTGTTTATAGTGAAGAAGAAGCTGACTTCATCACTTCCATCAAAAAGAACACTACAAGCCAACGCATAACTGCTCTGCCTTTTATTATTGGGAACGCAGTGAAATAGGCGTACAAGTGATGATGGTGAGCCTAGTGGTACTGCTGGCGTTCCCATGCTTGAGGTGCTAGAAAATCCAATCTTACCAATGTCTGTGTGGTAGTGACACACTTTGGTGGTATTAAACTAGGCATGCGGAGGACTGATTCGCTGTACGCAGGCAGCGTGGCCCTCCAGCTGCCAAAGAGATTGTGCATCATTGAAATCAAAGAGCAAGCTGTTGGCATTGCCATTCAAAATGTCTTACGCTCAGTACCAAGGTATCACGTAATCTTTCCTTTAAAGAACATCACCTCATGGAGTCCAGAGACAAACTCTACAGATCAAGTCGATTACGTAGTTATGCTGATAAAGAGAAGAAAGAAAGATATCACGGCTGCACTGGTGGAGTCAATGGAAAAAGGATCACTTTAACTGATCAAACGGCTTTACGTGAAGTTGAAGTTCACACCAAACCTAGTGTAAATAAACGAGAAAAATCTGGCATTGGAAAAATTCATCTCAAGGACTCGCTGAAAGTAGCTCTAGCTTGAGCAAAACAGAGACTCTATCAAAGAATATGGACAATACCTACTTGATCAAGTGAAGAAATTCAAAGTGGCTATAGACTGATTCGCCTGCAACTCGATTATCTTTACAAATCTCCGTAGTCATCTTTACAGATAAAGCAAGAGCGCTACTGGTCGCAAGATGTCCACATGAAATCAATCTTTTGATGAACATTATTAACGTTGAAATGGAAACTGCAGGAGCAGGTATAGATGATGATGAAATTATTATTTGAAAATCTTTCTAAAAGCACATAATGAACATTTTAGTTCTCATAAATTTAGATTTTCCTAAGAAAACCGATATCGTTCCACTTTATACATATTTACTAGAATTAGCCTACCACAATCGCTTAAAATTAATGGCTTGGACCTATGGTATAAAAAAAAATCCTATCATTTTGATAAGTTTCTATATTACAAATGGTATGAATAGCGTTATACTAGAAATATCTTATACAAAGAGGTATTCATATGTCTATTTATAACAACATTACTGAATTAATCGGTCAAACTCCGATCGTTAAACTCAACAGTATTGTGCCAGAAGGCGTCGCAGATGTCTATGTAAAACTTGAAGCATTTAACCCTGGTTCTTCTGTAAAAGACCGTATTGCTCTTAGCATGATTGAAAAAGCTGAGACAAGATGGTACGCTGAGAGCAGGTTCTCACACTTGTTGAAGCAACAAGTGGAAACACTGTTATTGGACTTTCATGGAGTAGGTGCTGCTAAAGGGTATAAAGTCGTCATCGTTATGCCTGAAACTATGAGTGTCAGAACGACGTAAGATTATCCAAAGCTTATGGCGATGAACTCGTCCTAACTCCTGGCAGCGAGGGAATGAAAGGTGCTATTGCTAAGGCTCAAGAAATCGCTGCTGAACGTGATGGTTTCCTTCCTCTTCAATTTGACAATCCAGCTAATCCAGAAGTACACGAAAGAACAACAGGAGCTGAAATACTAGCTGCTTTCGGTAAAGATGGACTAGATGCCTTTGTTGCTGGAGTGGGTACTGGTGGAACAATTTCTGGTGTTTCTCATGCACTCAAAACAGCAAATTCAAGCATTCAAGTTTTTGCAGTAGAGGCAGACGAATCTGCTATTCTATCTGGTGAAAAACCTGGTCCCTCACAAAATTCAAGGTATCTCAGCTGGATTTATTCCTGATACACTGGATACAAAACGCCTGATGGTATCGTTCGTGTAACGATCAGACGATGCACTCGCACTCGGCCGTGAGATTGAGAATTTGGAAAAGAAGGATTCCTTGTAGGATTTCTTCAGCTGCAACTATCTACAGGAGCCATCGAGGTTTATAAGGAAATTAGGTACAGGTAAAAGTTCTTGCTCTAGCACCCAGATAACGGTGAACGTTATCTCTACAACACTCTATGAATTTGAAGTGTAGTCTCCTAAATACACTTAGCCCTTATTATAGGGCTTTTTATTTATGCCTTAAAAATAGGAACATCTCCTAAGATCGACTGCATAGAGGAGGCTGAATTTAGCTTCCTTTTTGTTATTAATTAGTGTCTGAGCTGCTGCCATTGTGGCTGCAACTTCGCTTCGAAAGAGTCATTTTGCAGCTTTTTCGATACCATACCAACTTCCGGCAGGCGAAACTCTCAACTGCTGGAAGCGTTAGCTTTGTCAAGGTAATGCTTCAACCGTCTTGCTGTCATCCATGATGTATACTTGTGCAAAGTGTGTAAGCTTGGTCAACTTTAGTGTTGTCGAGCACTGCGAGCGATCCATTTACCTGGGATGATTTTGTCCCAGATTTTCTGGTTTGCCTTCTGCAGCCAACTCAGCTTTGATGTCAGCATCGGCTTGAGACAATGCACTTCATCAGTCTAATTGAGCTTTTGATCCATACTTCCAAGTATGGAAGAGGCTGGTTTTTATTTAACCATTGCGACATTTTCATTGTCTTGGTCGATAACGTGGTTCAATTGTGCCAACTCATCTTTAACGAATTGTCATCAATTCTTTGTAAGAAAAGACTGTTGGTTTCATCGCTGCGATGTGCATTGACAATTTGTTTACTTGACAGCTTCGTCTGCGCAGCTTCAACAACTGGGCTAACTTACCGATGCGTCCACCGTGTGTGTTGGTATGCTCCAAAGTGCTTGTGCATCTGTTTTCAATCAATGCTGAGCGACGGAATGAGATCTCCGATAGCGTTTGCTGTTGCAGATACAGTAATACCAGCTTCAAGAGTTTTCACCTGAAGAGGCATTGTCAAAGCAAGTGCTTCTTCTATTTAGCAGGTTTTTCCTTCAGCAATAACTTTGTATGTATTTACCAATTCAACGAATTGAGCGTTTTCTGTAACGAAGTCAGTTTCGAGCGTTGCGTCAATAACTGCCTGCAACGGCTGCCGATTAACATAAACACCAGGTCAAACCTGCCTGCAGCAACACGGTCAGCTGCTTGGCTGCCTTAGCCATACCTTTTCACGAAAGCAATTCAATCGCTTTCGATGTCACCGTCTGTTTCTACAAAGCGCTGGCGTCCATAACACCAGCACTAGATCGCAACTCTTACACAAGTTTAGCTGTAATTTCTGCCATTTTGATTCTCCTATATATAAAAATAGGAGAGCTGAACTAACGCGCCCTCCTAGGTAATTACTATTTGTATAAATTAAGCGTTGTCGCCTTCTACAACTTCAACGATTTCTTCGATTGAATCTGCTTGAGCTTCTGAAGCTGCAAATTCTGCTTCAACTGCTGCTGCATCTTCACCTTGACGTCCTTCGATGATAGCGTCAGCCAATTTAGCTGTGATCAATTTAACAGCGCGGATAGCGTCATCGTTAGCTGGGATGATTACATCGATATCATCTGGATCAGTGTTTGTGTCAACCATCGCTACAACTGGGATTCCCAATTTTTTAGCTTCTTTAACAGCGATTTGCTCTTTATGTGGGTCAACTACGTACAACAACATCTGGGATACGAGGCATATCTTCGATACCACCCAAGAATTTTTCAAGACGTGCACGTTGTTTGTTAAGAAGTGCAACTTCTTTCTTAGGAAGAACTTCGAAAGTTCCATCTTCTTCCATACGTTTGATTTCTTTCAAACGAGCGATACGTTTTTGGATTGTTCCCCAGTTTGTAAGAGTTCCACCCAACCAACGGTGGTTGATGAAGTATTGACCTGAACGTACTGCTTCTTCAGCAACTGCATCAGTTGCTTGTTTCTTAGTACCAACAAACAATACAACTGCATCGTTAGCTGCTGCATCACGCATGAAGTCGTATGCTTGGTCAGCGTATTTTACAGTTTGTTGCAAGTCGATAACGTGGATTCCGATGCACGCTCAGTGAAGATGTTTAGCCATCTTAGGGTTCCAGCGACGAGTTTGGTGACCAAAGTGTACACCAGCCTCAAGAAGTTGTTTCATTGAAATTACTGCCATGAGTATTTCTCCTTTTTGTTTTTTTCCTCTTCTTGACTTCAACTCATAAAACGACCCAAGGGCAACTGTTTCTACAATTCATCAAGAATAGAGTATTATCGTTCACGACAAGTTTCATTTCTACCATACTTTCAATATTTTTCAAAGCTATTTTAGTAGATTTTTAAAAGTAAGTTGCTGCTATAAATCATGTAAAGAGACTCGAAATAGCGCACTCTTCGTTTTCATTCATTAGTTTGGATAGATATATGTTACAAAACCTTCTGAAAGTCGTAGTAGGATTGAACCAACCACGTTTATTTCCGATTGTACGGTTTCCACCATAGTTTGATTCAGATACTTGGATACTTGATGATGATGAAACAGCTGTAACTACATGCTACGTGTCCTATATCCACCATCATTCCAACATGCAATGGCGCACCAACTTGAGGTGTAGATCCTGTACGGAATCCCTGCGGTTGCACTTGTACTGTGCTCCATTAGCTGATCTCAGCCCAAGGTGCCAATGTCTTTAGCTCCCCATGTACACTCCTGTTGGATAACTTGAAGCATTTGTACTATATGTTGGACGATGTGTCACTGGCGCAGGAGTATAGCTTGTTGATTCTGTTGAAGCACTGCTTGAAGATGATTCAGACGAACTAAATACTGCTTGAACTTGTGCAGTGAAAGTTGTATTCCCAGAATCAACAACCGTTTGTTGTTGACTTGCTTGTTTAGCTTTATAAGGCTTCTGCTTCTGCTGCTGCTTTGCTAGCTTCGCTTCTGCCGCTGCTTTTTGATCAAGTAAACTTGCTTTTTCATCCTCTAGCGGTAGCTTTTCTCAGCAACAGGTTTAACTCAGCAACTTTCAACTCCGCTTGTTTTAGTAGTCAACGCTTGCGCATCAGCAGCAAGTGCTTTGTTGATTAGCGATTACTGTGTTGATAGCTTCATTATTAGCAACTTGCTTTTCAGCAATTGACTTTTTATCAGCCTTTTGTTGTTCTAACATTTTATTGTTAGCTGATACAATCTCACTCATAGCTGCAACACGTGAAATAGCTTCAGTAATTGATTTTGAGTTTACAATTGTGTTAATGTAGCTAGTTGCCGCCCCATTTGTTTGAGCACTACGAGCTTGCTTTTTCCAACGACCATTCATGAGCAACAATATTCTTAGAAAGCTCAGTGATCTCCTTCCGGGCTTTTTAGATTCTGTCTGTAATCTTCTTCATTTTCTGCTTATGGAATTAGACTGTTCTGTTTGAATTGTTGAAACTTGTGTTTGGATTTGATCTACTTGTTTTTGAGCTTCTTGTTGTTGTGCTGTTAAGTTACTAATTTTATTATCTTGAGCAGCAATTTTTTCATCAGTAGTCTCTGCATGCGCAGTTGTTAAAACAGCTGCTTGAGAAACCATCACTGTACTTTAGTAAAGTGACGCTAAGATCTTCATGTGTCTGTAGATACCTTCATAGACATTACTAGAGACAGAGGGCTTCAATGAAATATTACGCCTTGTTACTACATTTGTGTTTCTTATCGCTTAGATATGCAAAATAAACTGGAAAATGACTCATCCAGACAAAGGTTCAAACGTCATTGATGGAACTAAACTATAGACTATAAACAAAGACATACTATCCACAGTTAAACCTACCACTAATGCAAGTATATATGCCCCCATCTCAAATAGAAAAGTCATGACAATAATTGCCAACATTCTCGTCCAACGATTCAATAAAATAACACTATTAAATTTATGGAGAAATACCCCCAACAAGACGAACAACAGAGTCGCAATCCCTATCAAGTGGAAAAAGTAAATGTCATAAACCAAACCCACCACAAAACAATAGGCTAAATAGAGATACTCTGATACTTCAATCGTCTCAAATAAGAGAAACAAAAATAGAAAATGACTAGCTAACTGTACATGGGGAAATAATGAGCCCAAAAGCTGGCTAATATGGGCATCAATTAGAACAAAGAAAGGAAGCAATAAAAACACTCCAACCCGCTTCAGCTGTCTCATTATGAATTCCCCACTAATTCTATCACATACACATTATGAGTATCTGCACTCAATTTAACAGTTACTTCTCGTGTCAAATAGTCCGTACTATGCGTTGTGGCAACCACTTCACCAACAGGAATATCAGCAACATTAAAGTTTCCTAATCCACCCGTTGTCACCTTATCGCCTGCACTAATATCGCTATTACTATTTAATTGACTAATTTTAAGAACCTCATTTTCCTTGTCATAGCCAACAATAATCCCATAAATTGTAGTAGAGCCATGTTGAATTTTAACAGAAATCTTATCAGCATTTTCCGTATTTGTCAGAAGGTTGACCGTAGTAGAGTTGTCCTCCACTTTTGACTACTCTCCCAATCAAGCCACCATTTGCAATGGCTAACATGTTCTCAAGAAGCGCACAGTTTGCCTGCATCTCTAAGGTCAATTCCCATAGCTTCCAAGATACTGGAGAACGCATAATAACATCTGCTGCTAAGTCTTTGTAGCTTGCAATTTTGGACTTCATATCAAACAGTGGCGCAGTTGTTCATTTCTGTCTTTAAACTTTCCATGCTCATTCCAGTTTAACTACAATTGGTAAATTTGTTTCTTCAAACTTTCATTTTCATTATATGTTCGTGTCCGATAAGGCCAAATCTGATTGACAGAATCAAACCACTGAAAAGGTTTTGTACAACTCTATCAACCAATGAGATTCCATCTCCTAATTTTGTCACAATTGTACTTGAATAAGTCGTCGCTAAGAGAGCTGACACAAGCAGAACAGTGACAAAAACAATAATGACATATTTTGATTTTTTAAAACGGTTCATATACTACCTTTATATCAAAAACTGTTACAGTATTTTTATCAATTCCTGAAAGCTACTAAAAGATTTTAAGAAAAATAAGCAACAACCAAGTACGATAATAACAAGAATGGTCAGCGTATCCTTTCTAGTCCATTTCAGTTGTCGGTATTGACTTCTCCCTTTTCCCCCCTGATAACCACGCGCTTCCATAGCGATAGCCAAGGAATCTGCACGTTTTAAACTTGTCCAAAAGAGGAATCAAAATAGGAATCATCGCCTTCACCTTTTGAACAATGCTTCCTTCACCAAAATCCACTCCACGCGCTTTCTGTGCATTCATAATCCGCGTCGTATCATCCATTAATGTCGGAACAAAACGCAAACTCATAGACAGCATTAAGCCAATCTCATGAACTGGAACTTTCACACGCTTTAAAGGTGCTAATAAAGCTTCGACAGCTGATGCCAAACTTAAGGGCATGGTCGTTAAGGTTAACAAAGTTGAAAAGAAAATAATCAATACAAAGCGACAAAAAATAATCCCAGCTTGTTGCAAAGCATAATCCGTGATTCTCACAAACGAAAACTCAAATAAAACATTCCCATTAGAAATGAAAAACAGTTGAAAAATAGTTGTGAAGGCAATCAAGAAAAACATAGACTTCAAGCCCTGAATAAAAATGAAAGAGATACTCCTGACAAGGCAATAAATATCCCTGTCGCTATAAAAAGAATTAGATTCGTCAAGGGATTATTAGCCCAAAAAACGATTAAAATCAGTAACATCATAGCAAGCAATTTGCTACGTGGATCCAATCGGTGAACAATCAAATCCCCTGGGATATAACGCCCCAAAATCATACTATCCATTTAGCGACTCCTTGAACTCCTCTATCTTAATCGGTAATCGTTTAAATGACACGCCTCTATCAGCCAATCGTTTACAAAAGGCCGTAATTTTAGGTACTCCCAACTGCACTTCTTCCATAAAGACAACATCTTGAAAGACATCACTCGGTTTACCCCCCTTTAACTAAACGTCCCTTTTCCATCACATAGACTTGATTCGCATATTCGGCAACATCATCCATCAAATGCGTTACCAAGACGATGGTCATCCCTGACTGGTGGAGTTTTTTGAACAAGTTCATCAACTCTTTTCTTCCCAGAGGATCTAGGCCTGCTGTGGGTTCATCTAAGACTAATATAGCTGGCTCCATGGCAAGTATGCCTGCAATGGCCACACGTCTCATTTGTCCCCCTGACAGCTCAAACGGGCTACGATTAAAAAGTGATTCATCAATTCCAACCAGAGCCAGTTTCTCACGCGCAATCTGCTCCGCATCTTCTTCAGAAACTCCAAAATTTTGCGGTCCAAAAGCAACGTCTTTCAAAACCGTTTCTTCAAAAATCTGATTTTCAGCAAATTGAAATACCAAGCCAACCTGTTTTCTAATTTGACGAATATCTTTATTTTTAGAAGTCGAGGTGATTAAGGTATCAAAAACTCGCACACTCCCTTGACTTGGCACCAATAAACCATTTAATAGTTGTAAAATAGTTGATTTACCACTACCTGTGTGTCCAATTAAAGCCGTATAAGAACCATCTTCAATCGTCAAAGAAACATCCGACAAAGCTGTTGAAGCTAAGGGAGTCCCTTCTTGGTACGTAAAACTCACATTTTCTAGAGCAATTCCCATAGCTTATCCTCTAACTCACTTTCTGTCAAATAATTTTCAGGTAAATCATAGCCATTCTGGCTCAGAGAATGTTTTAATTGATTGGAAAAAGGATCGTCTAATCCAATTTGATCTACATCATTTCGAGAGAAAAGTTCTCTTGGGCTACTAGTTGATTCAATTTCCCTTTTTTTGCATGACCAATACACGATCACTCATGGCAACTTCTTCCAAATCATGAGTAATGGAAGCGACCGTCATATCATAGTCTTTTTCGAATTTCTTTACTGTCTCAATCAGTTCTCTACGCCCCTCAGGATCCAACATACTCGTTGCCTCATCTAGAATTAGAATCGCTGGTCTTAGGGCTACAACACCTGCAATAGCAACACGTTGCTTTTGGCCACCTGATAGACGCGCTGGCTCTCTCTTTTTAAAGTCCAACATGCCAACCAAATCCAGAGCTTCTTCCACTCTCTTTTTCATTTCTTGACGAGAAAGTCCCTGATTTTCCAAACCAAAGGCAACATCATCTTCAACAGTCGCTCCAACAAATTGATTATCTGGATTTTGAAAAACCATACCGATTTGACGACGTATATTCCAAACATTTTCCTCAGTCAACCGTTGACCATCAATTACAATCTCTCCAGATTCTGCTTCCAGTAAACCATCAATTAATCGAACCGTCGTTGATTTACCACTACCATTATGTCCTACAATCGAAAGCCATTCTCCACGTTTCACGTGAAACGTAATATCCTTCACATCATAGTACTCCTGACTTTCCTTATAGCGAAAAGAAAGATTTTTTACATCAATTATTGATTTCATTTCGAACCAAATGTCCCTTTAAATATAGGCACTACCCTTGAAATAATCATAGCCAGAGTAGATAGTGAAAAACAAGGCTACATAAAGTAGAACTTGACCAAGCAAAGTCCAATGTAATAGCAAGAAAATAATCGCAAACATCTGGCTGAAAGTTTTAATTTTTCCAGGCATTGCTGCTGCTAAAACTGTTCCACCAATCTCAACCAATAAAAGCCTTAAACCTGTCACAGCCAACTCACGACAGATGATCACCGCAACAATCCAAGCCGGAGCCATACCCAACTCAATCAACATGATAAAAGCTGACATAACTAGCAACTTATCCGCCATTGGATCCGCAAACTTCCCAAAGTTGCTAACCACACTCCATTTACGAGCTAAATATCCATCTAAATAGTCGGTAATACTAGCAATAGCAAATATAATAGCTGCTACTATATGACTTTCTAGCGAATTTCCTATCGTTAAAATAAAGATAAAAATAGGTATAAAGAGAATTCGACCTATTGGTAAGAGATTTGGAATTTGTTCTTTTTTCATTCGTTTTTCCTTAATTTCTAGTAAAGGTTACAGTGATTTGTCCAGTTTGAGCTGTTAATTTCGATAAATCAACAGTCTGATTATCTACTGTTAAAGCAACACCTTTGACAACACCTAAAGTAATGGTCATGGGATTGTTGAAACTGTTGTTTCCGCACTTTTATTATCCGGTGATAAGGTCACACCACCCTCAATCTCACTTTCTGAAACACTAACCCAACTTCTAGCATCTGAAACCGATAATTGCAATTTTGCAGTTTCCTTACTTGTTTTATAAGCGATTTCTACATAATTTCCTTCACCTAATACACTTATAACTGGTTCAATATTCGAAGAGTTACTTGATGAACCACTACTTGAAGATGGAGTTACAGAACTAGTCGAACTTGTTGCTTGGACTACACTATAACTAGACGTAGATGAATTCTCCGGTTGATTCTGGAGATAATTCCAAACATAATAAGTCACAAAAATGACAATCGATAGGGCAAAGAGTATAAAATAAAATAAAGGTAAAAATGATGTCTTATTTTTCTTACTGGAACGTCTCCTGCCTGTCAACTCGTCTTCATCAACATCTACTTCCTCATACGTAATCATGCTCCCAGAATCATAAGCATCCAAGACAATTCTCTCATCTAGCTCAACTGCCCACGCATACTTTCTCAAAAAAGAACGAGTATAAAATGGACTAGGAAGTTGATCAAAATCATCAGCTTCCATTGCCTCCAACATATCCAACTGAATTTCTGTTTTTTTGTGTAATTCTTCTAAAGTTAACCCTTGGTTGGTTCTAGCTAAACGTAAAACCTCACCAATTGTTTTTTTCCTCATACTTGTCATTCCTTCTTTCTAGTGTAGATTATGATAGGTTACTATGATGGAAATATTGTAAAATCAACTATGTCACCATCATCTATTAAATGGTGTCCAGCATCAAGGACATCCTCTAAAGTAATTTCCTGTAAAATTTTTGGCAAATCAAAGATTGTCTCACCTTGTCCAAAAGCATCATATTGCGTTGCAATAAATTCAAGAGAGTTCATGCTACTGAAAAATTCTCCAAACATCTCTCTTTTGATAATGTCTCAATGATCCTCTGTAATATCTAAATCCTTTTTGAAATTACGAATAGCCTTTTTAAACTGATGAGATAAAGCAACTGGCTCTTTTGTATCCATTGTCAACATAACAAAATGAAAGCGACTTGTTACTTCAACTTCAAGAGATAAGGACGCATCAATTTTACCTGATTCATATAATTTCTGAAAACGATCCGAGGTCCAACCAAACATCATTGTAAACAATAATTTTAATAAAATATGATGTCGATAGCAATCAGCCTCAACAACATCTTGTTTACCTCTAATACCAATCGCTAGTTTGGGAGGAGACACTTCCATTCTCATCACTGTCTGTTTGATTTACGTCTTGCATAAAACAAGCTTTTCTCACTACTCTTAACATCCCCAAATCTTCCAGTTCTTTTCTTTTCAAAGTAGTCCTGTGCTTGATCCACATCAAAAATTACCAACTAAAAACAGAGACATGTTTATACAGGTTTGTAAAAATCTTGTAAAATTTTCTTGCAAATTAGTTAGATTTGTATTTTGGAAATGGACTCCTCACTACCAACTATATCAGTTGCTAAAGGTGTACCAGGATACAAATTCGCTAAAGTTGAAAAGAATAAACACGAATCTGGATCATCTTGATACATTTCTCGTTCTTGTTGTATAATATCCTGCTCCCTTAAAATAGAATCTTCAGTAAATTGTGCTGATGTTACCAATTCATCAAGTAAGTCCAAATTTTCTAAAAAATGATCCGTTGCTGAAAAGAGATAGTTTGTTTTTGTAAAGCTTGTAAAGGCATTACTATCTGCACCTAGACTCGTAAAAGCCGACATCAAATCGCTAGCATCTTCTCTCTCAAATAATTTATGTTCAAGAAAATGAGCAATTCCCGCAGGATATTCTTTTACATCTCCGTCAACTTCTGTTACAAGCGTATCTACCGAACCAAACTGTACAGTTACACTCCCGTAAACCTCTTTAAATTCCTTTTTAGGCAAAAGAGCAACTGTCAATCCGTTTGCTAAACGAGTTCGATAAACCATTTCTTTTACAGCTGGATAGTACTTTTCTCCAAAAACAACCTTTGTCATTCTATTCCTTCCATAAAGTAAATCGCTTGTAGTTTCACATTATTAGCTGCTCTACAAATAGCATCTTTGTCAACTTGCTCGAGTTTTGCAATCCAACCTTTAAAGTCTGCTGAAGATTTTCCAAGTAAGGCATTTTGATAAGCACGTTCAATCAATGAACCTTGATTATCTTGAGAAAGCAACAAAGACCGACGAATCATTTCCTTGGTCTGCTCTAGCTCAAGCTCTGTAAAATAACCTTTTTTTAAATCAAGCAGTTGATTATTCATCATTTTTCGAGCCTGATTCCGATTTTCTCGATCAGTGCCAGCATACATCCTCAAGAATCCACTAAATAAATCAAGCTGACTTGAAATAGTATAAGCCAATCCAGCATTTTCACGGACATTTGTAAATAGTTTAGAGTGAGCAAATCCACCAAGTAAACCATTCATTACAATCATGGGTAAATGTTGCTCATCACCATATTCAGAAGGGCAATGATAGCCTAATTCCAAAATGGATTGTCCCAAATTTTTCCGAGCCATACCTTCCTGAAGGATATTGGAATAAGGTTGACAATACTGAACCTTCACATCTCCTTTTCGACCTTTAAAGTTAAATGATTCTAATACATTTTGAATTTCAACCTCATTAAAATCACCTAGGAAAAAGAAATCTATTCGATCATTGGCCAAAAATTCTTGGAAACAAGAATAAGAACTTTGTGGAGTTTCAGCTAAAATACGATTTCGTAAATCACTATATTCCAATTGAAGACGTTCATCATGAAAAAATAATTTATCCAATTCTTTATGTGCAAAATAAAAAGAATCATCCATATCAGCTGCTAAACTTGCTAGCAATTGTTTTTTCTCAATTTCAAATAAGGCCGGATCAAACCCATTATCAACTACTACGGGTGAAAAAAGAGTTTCTTTTAAAAGTTCCAAAACCTGAGAAGTTAGGACATTTTTCCTACTTAAAAACTCATCACGAACATAGGTAAATGTCAATTCTACAATATAACTTTGCCCTCTTCTGAAACAATTGGTTGACATATCTGTACCGTATAGACTGGCCAAATGTTTTCTCAAATCTTGAGAAGTAGGATACATCTGATTAGCAGTCTCTAGCATACTCGCACTCAACATGCGACCTGCAATCGTATCGAGGGATAATGGAGCGGTAAAACGCACGGCGATTTTGTTCGTTTTAAACTTTTTTGATTGGATAAAATGTGTTGAAATTCCATGCACTAACTCCATGATTTACCTCCTTATATACAGACTTCTATTATATCACGAAAACCTGAAATTTTCTTGTTCTCTGTAACACTTTTGAAATAAAAATCGCTTACATTACTCCTTGTTTCTCTCACTATTTTTAGGAAAATATGGTATAATACCAAAGATTGAGGTGAATTATGGAATACAAATTATTTGAAGAATTTATTACCCTCCAAGCACTACTCAAAGAACTTGGAATTACACATAGCGGAGGAGCTATCAAATCATTTCTCTCTGAACATTCTGTTTACTTTAATGGGGAATTAGAAAGTCGTCGTGGTAAAAAACTTCGTATTGGCGATAAAGTTGACATCCCTGACATGAATATTGACATCTTGTTGACACAACCTACTTCTGAGGAGCAAGAGGAGTATCAGGCTGATAAAGTTGAAAAAGAACGAATCGCTAAACTTGTTAAGGAGATGAATAAGGGGGTATAAAAAGATAAATCAAAACCTACTTCATCACCCAAAAGCAAACAAGCTCCGCGATTTCCTGGTAGATAATCATGTGGCTACAACACCTATCTCTCAAGACTTTTCGTAACTATAAAGAGACGAAAATAGACTTTAACCCTAAATTGAATGTCTTTTTAGGACGCAATGCGCAAGGTAAAACAAATATGTTAGAGGCTATCTATTTTTTAGCCTTAACACGTAGTCATCGGACTCGAACAGATAAAAATCTCATTCATTTTGACGAGGAACAACTTCATCTTTCAGGTCTTGTTCAAAAACAAACGGGATCCATTCCTCTCGAAATCGAACTAACACAAAAAGGGCGTGTGACAAAAGTTAATCACTTAAAACAGGCACGACTTTCAGATTACGTAGGACACATGAATGTTGTCTTATTTGCTCCGGAAGATTTACAACTAATTAAAGGAGCACCTTCGGTTCGACGAAAATTCATTGATATGGAGCTTGGACAAATTAAGCCAATCTATTTATCTGACTTAACCAATTATAACCATATCCTAAAGCAAAGAAATACTTACCTAAAATCCAGCCAAAAGATTGATGAAACATTTCTGTCAGTATTAGATGATCAGTTAGTAGAGTATGGATGTCGTGTAATGAAACACCGCTTAGATTTCATAAAAAAACTAGAGCATTTTGGGCGTAAGAAACATTTTGAAATCTCTAATCAGATTGAAGAGTTGTCAATAGCCTATCAATCTTCTGTCAAGATAACTGACAAAGAAGATTTATCTGAATCTTTCAAAATTGCTTTAGAAAAAAGTAGGTCCAGAGATTTGTTTAAAAAGAATACTGGTGTTGGTCCTCATCGAGATGATATTTCTTTTTATATAAATGGGATGGATGCTTGTTTTGGAAGTCAAGGTCAACATCGTAGTCTCGTCCTCTCGATAAAATTAGCAGAAATTGAATTAATGGAAAGTATTACTACAGAATCTCCAATATTACTACTTGACGATGTTATGAGCGAACTTGACAACACTAGACAACTAAAATTATTAGAAACGATTTCTCATTCAATCCAAACCTTTATTACAACAACAAGCTTAGATCATCTTCAAAATCTGCCAGAAAATCTAAGTATCTTTACTATTCAGGATGGTAAAATTACTGTAAACCAAAATTGACAACATCGTAAAAGAACTCCTGTTTTCACGGGAGTTCTTTTCATTGTTTATTACATAGAATAATTTGGTGCCTCATTCGTAATTTGTACATCATGAGGATGGCTCTCTTTCAAACCAGCACCAGACATTTCAATAAATTGAGCATTATCGTGTAGTTCTTTAAGGTTAGCTGCACCACAGTAACCCATACCAGAGCGAATACCACCAATCATTTGGAAGACAATATCAGCTGCCGCTCCTTTATAAGCAACACGACCTTCAATTCCTTCGGGAACGAGTTTGTTTGCTTCGTTGACAGAGCCTTGGAAGTAACGATCGCTTGAACCTTTCTTCATAGCAGCAATTGATCCCATACCACGGTAAGTCTTAAACTTACGTCCTTGGAAGATTTCAGTTTCGCCTGGAGCTTCATCAGTTCCAGCAAACATTGATCCAAGCATAACTGCATTTCCACCAGCCGCAAGTGCTTTTACAATATCTCCAGAATACTTGATTCCACCGTCAGCAATAATAGTTTTACCATATTCACGCGCAACAGCTGCAGCATCGTAGATAGCCGTTACTTGCGGAACACCAACACCAGCAATAACACGAGTAGTACAGATAGAACCTGGTCCAATACCAACCTTGACAACGTCTACACCTGCTTCATAAAGAGCACGTGCACCTTCAGCAGTAGCAATATTTCCAGCAATCAAAGTACGGTCTGGGAAATGAGCACGAATCTCAGCAATTTTACGCAAGACACCTGCAGAATGACCATGCGCAGTATCAATAACAATCGCATCCGCTCCTGCCTCAAAAAGAGCCTCTGCACGTTCAAATGTATCTGAAGTAACACCTACTGCACCTGCAACTAGAAGACGACCAAACTCATCTTTAGCCGCATTTGGAAACTCAATAACTTTTTCAATATCTTTGATGGTAATCAAACCAGAAAGACGGCCTTCTTCATCTACCAACGGAAGTTTTTCAATACGGTGTTCTTGAAGAATGCTTTCAGCCGTTACAAGATCTGTACCCACAGGAGCAGTCACAAGATTTTCACTGGTCATATGGTTTGAAATTGGTTGGTTATAATCTGAAATAAAACGAAGATCTCGGTTTGTCAAAATACCAACCAATTTACGATTTTCAAGTGTTTCAACAACTGGAACACCACTGATGCGGTAACGACCCATAAGCTCATCTGCTTCAGCAATTGTATGTTCAGGTGTCAAGAAGAACGGATCAATAATAACTCCATTTTCAGAACGTTTTACCTTGCGAACCTCGTCTGCTTGTTGAGCAATTGACATGTTTTTATGGATAACTCCGAGACCGCCTGCACGAGCAATAGCAATGGCCATTTGACTCTCTGTAACTGTGTCCATGGCAGCGGTAATAATTGGGATATTTAAAGTCAAATTATCTGCCAATTTAGTTGTTAAATCTGCATCGTTAGGCAACACATGACTTTCAGCTGGAATAAGCAATACATCATCAAAAGTAAAACCTTTTTTCAAAAATTTAGTGTCCCAATTAGACATTCGAAGTTTCCTCTTTTCTTTCTTTTTGAGCTTGACTCTTTTTATATTGTATCTATCATACCATTCTATAAAAATTTGTCAAATGTTACAGGGGTAAATAAAAAACTATCTTTTCTTCGAGATAGAAATGATAGTTTCTTGTAAAATAAACTTAGTTAAAGTAATGAAGTCCCATTGCTCCTTTAACCTCAGATAGGGTTTGACCTGCAACTTCACGCGCTCTTTCACTACCTTTTTGAAGCATATTATAAACTTCTCCCATATCCTTAGCAAATTCAATACGGCGCTCACGAATAGGACCCAGTTCACGTTCTAATATTTCAAGTAGATAACGCTTGGTCTTCACATCACCAAGACCACCTAGTTGATAATGTTCTTTCATGTCAGTAATTTCTTGAGCATCTTCTGGACGACCAAACATCTAGATAATGGAAAACCATATTTCCTTCAATTTTACCTGGATCCTCAACGCGGATATGATCTGGATCTGTATACATACTCATTACTTTTTTACGCAAAGTATCCGCATCATCAGCTAAATAAATACCATTATTGAGTGATTTAGACATTTTAGCATTTCCATCTAAACCAGGTAAACGACCTGCTCTCTCATTTTCTGGATAAATACCTTCCGGTTCTACCAAAACATCACAGTTATATGCATTGTTAAAAGAACGAACAATTTCACGAGTCTGCTCAATCATTGGTTTCTGATCTGTCCCAACAGGAACATAATTGGCCTTAAAGGCTGTGATGTCAGCTGCTTGTGCAATTGGATAAACCAAAAATCCTGTTGGAATACTTTCTCCAAATCCCTTTTGAGCAATCTCTGTCTTGACAGTTGGATTGCGCTCCAAACGTGCTAATGACACCAAGTTCATATAATACATAGACAACTCAGCTAATTCTGGAATTTGGCTTTGAATAAAAATAGTTGATTTACTTGGATCCAATCCAACTGAAAGATAATCCAAAGCAACATTTCCGATAGACTCTACAATTGTTTGAGGGTCTTTAGCATGATCTGTTAAGGCTTGTTGGTCAGCCAAGAACACAAACATATCATACTTATCCTCTTCCTGTAATAAAACTCTATTTTTGAGGCTTCCAACATAATGTCCAATATGCAATTTTCCTGTTGGACGGTCTCCTGTTAAAATAATGGGTTTAATCATTTTATTCTCCTTCGATATAGTCCCTTCAATTATAGCATTTTTTTAATGAAATAACCGTAATTTATCAAAATAAATCAGTCTTGCTATTTACGGTTTTGTGTAAAGTTTACTGTAAATGTAATTTACACAAAATTGACAGATAAAAATTTGAATATTTCCGTATTTTCTAGTAGAATAAATATATTACACATATAGGAGAAAATCATTGCTTACAGTATCTGATGTTTCACTACGTTTTAGTGATCGCAAACTTTTTGATGATGTCAATATCAAATTTACAGAAGGAAATACTTATGGATTAATCGGTGCTAATGGTGCCGGAAAATCAACCTTTTTAAAAATTTTAGCTGGAGATATCGAACCTACTACTGGTCACATCTCTCTTGGTCCAGATGAACGTCTCTCTGTTCTTCGTCAAAATCACTTTGACTATGAAGATGAACGTGCCATTGATGTCGTTATCATGGGAAATGAAAAACTTTATAGCATCATGAAAGAGAAAGATGCTATCTACATGAAGGAAGATTTCTCAGACGAAGATGGAGTGCGTGCTGCCGAACTTGAAGGAGAGTTTGCCGAGCTTGGAGGATGGGAAGCAGAAAGTGAAGCCTCTCAACTCCTTCAAACCTAAATATCCCAGAAGAATTGCACTATCAAAATATGAGCGAATTGGCCAACGGTGAAAAAGTAAAAGTTCTCCTAGCCAAAGCACTTTTTGGTAAACCAGATGTTCTTCTCTTGGACGAGCCTACCAACGGTTTAGACATCCAATCTATTACTTGGCTAGAAGACTTCTTGATTGATTTTGATAACACCGTTATCGTAGTATCTCACGACCGTCACTTCTTAAACAAAGTATGTACTCACATGGCCGACCTTGACTTCGGAAAAATCAAACTCTATGTCGGAAACTACGACTTCTGGAAGGAATCTTCTGAACTCGCTGCTAAATTGCTAGCAGACCGTAATGCCAAAGCAGAAGAAAAAATTAAGCAATTGCAAGAATTCGTAGCTCGTTTCTCTGCCAATGCTTCCAAATCAAGACAAGCAACATCACGTAAGAAAATGCTTGATAAGATTGAACTAGAAGAGATTGTACCATCTAGTCGTAAATATCCATTTATCAACTTTAAAGCGGAGCGTGAGATTGGTAATGATCTCTTGACAGTAGAAAATCTAACTGTAAAGATTGATGGTGAGACTATTTTAGATAATATCAGCTTTATCTTGCGTCCAGGTGATAAGACAGCGCTTATTGGACAGAATGACATCCAAACGACTGCATTAATTCGTGCAATCATGGGGGACATTGACTATGAAGGAACTGTCAAGTGGGGAGTAACTACTAGCCGTTCTTACTTGCCAAAAGATAACTCGGCAGATTTTGCAGGAGGAGAGTCAATCCTTGACTGGTTGCGTCAATTCGCAAGTAAAGAAGAAGATGACAATACTTTCCTACGTGGCTTCCTAGGCCGTATGCTCTTCTCTGGGGATGAGGTTAACAAAACTGTAAACGTCTTGTCAGGGGGAGAAAAAGTTCGTGTCATGCTTTCAAAACTCATGCTTTTAAAATCAAATGTCCTTGTCCTTGATGATCCAACCAATCACCTGGACTTAGAATCTATCTCAAGCTTGAACGATGGATTGAAAAACTTTAAAGAATCAATCATCTTTGCCAGCCATGACCACGAGTTTATTCAAACTCTAGCTAACCATATCATTGTCTTGTCTAAAAATGGCGTCATTGACCGTATCGATGAAACCTATGATGAATTCCTAGAGAATGCAGAAGTACAAGCAAAAGTTAAAGAACTTTGGAAAGACTAAAAAAATTCAAAACTCAGTTGGGTTAACCAGCTGAGTTTTCTAACATTTTATAAGGTAACATGAAATTATTTTTTAAAACATATTGGGCCTATTTTGTTTCTTTCATCATTCCCATAATCATTATAATAGGAGTATATCTATCTCAAGGTATCTACTGGAATAGCGATGCATCTCCACTATTAGGAGATGGGTTTCATCAATACGTTATTTTTGATATAGCTCTAAGAAATATCCTACATGGAAATGGTAGTTTGTTCTACACCTTTACAAGTGGCCTCGGATTGAATTTCTATGCCCTATCTAGTTATTACTTGGGTAGTTTCCTTTCACCACTAGTTTACTTTTTTGATCTAACTAATATGCCAGATGCTGTCTATCTGACAACTCTCTTAAAATTTGGATTGATTGGACTGTCAACTTACTTTAGTTTAAATAAATTATTTCAATCGATTCCTAAACCTTTAAAACTAGCTTTATCTACTTCCTATGCTCTGATGAGTTTCACTGTCAGTCAATTAGAGATAAAAACCTGGCTAGATGTTTTTATCTTGATTCCTTTAATTATAACTGGTTTACAGCTACTTATCACTGAAAAGAAATTCCTATTGTACTTTACAAGTCTGTCAATCTTATTTATCCAAAACTATTATTTTGGCTATATGACAGCATTGTTTCTTATTTTCTGGTATCTCTATCAAATTTCGTGGGACTTTAAGACTCGAAAATCATCTTTTCTTGATTTCATAATCACCTCCGTTTTAGCTGGTATGGCTAGTTTGATTCTGACTCTTCCTACTCTGTTTGATTTACAGACACATGGGGAAAAATTGACTGAAGTTACAAAGTTTCAAACTGAAAGTAGCTGGTATCTTGATCTATTTGCTAAGCAATTCATTGGTTCCTTTGATACAACAAAATATGGGGCTATCCCAATGATTTTTGTCGGACTACTTCCCTTTATTTTGACCATTTTGTTTTTTACGATGAAATCTATTAAGTTTCACGTGAAACTTATCTATGCAATCTTCTTTACATTTCTAATTGCAAGCTTTTATATTGAAGCTCTTGATTTATTTTGGCAAGGCATGCATACTCCAAACATGTTTTTACATCGCTATGCTTGGATTTTCTCTACCTTATTAATTTACACAGCAGCAGAAATCTTAAATCGTCTGAAAGAAATTAAAATCTGGAATTTTTTAGTTTCGCTTTTTCTTATAGTAACAGGATTTTTAGCTACCATCTATCTAAAATCGCATTATTCTTTTTTAACAGATTTGAATATCCTACTGACTCTTGAATTTTTGGTTGTCTATTCGCTTTTACTCCTTGCAGTTATCAAAAAATTTATCTCTGTAAATCTATTTGCCATTCTAATCTCTTTATTTATAATGGTTGAAATGAGTTTAAATGCTTCATCTCAAATGGACGGAATTGCTAAGGAATGGGGATTTGCTTCTCGAAGTGCATATAGTAGAGATATCCCAGCTATAGACTCTTTCTCAACATATATTGGAAATTCATTTACTCGTACTGAGAAACTACAAACTCAGACAGGAAATGACAGTATGAAATTCAACTACAATGGAATCTCTCAATTTTCATCTGTTCGAAATCGTTCAGCAAGCTCTACTTTGGATAAACTGGGATTTAAATCCTCTGGAACCAATCTCAATCTCCGTTATGCAAATAATAGTATTTTGGCTGATAGTTTATTTGGGATCCAGTACAATATCTCAGACAGTCCTATTGATAAGTATGGATTCCAAGATGTATATCAAAAAGATAATCTCACCCTATATGAAAATCAATTCTCTCTTCCGATTGCATTTGCTAGTCAATCTATTTACAATGATGTCAAGTTCAATGAACATACCTTGGATAATCAGACCTCATTTTTAAATCAACTTGCTAACGTCAATTTTGATTATTTTTCTCCAATTCCTTATGACAAAACAGAAAATACTAATTATTTGATTAGTGTTACAAGTTCTTCAAATGAGGATGCAGCAATCCAGTATCAAATTGAAGTACCAGAAAACAGCCAAGTTTATCTTTCTTTCACAAATCTTCACTTTTCTAATGATAAACAAAAGAAGGTTGACATCCTTGTAAATAGTAAAAAAAAGACTTTTACAACTGATAATGTCTTCTCCTTCTTTAATCTAGGCTATACAAAAGAGAAAAAAACTTTCAATATCAATGTTAGTTTCCCTGGAAATTCACAAGTATCATTTGAATCTCCTAACTTCTATCGTTTAGATACCCAAACTTTAACTGAGGCAATTCAAAAAATTAAAGAACAGCCTGTAACAGTATTAACTTCTAAAAACAAGGTTTTTGCTACATATGATGTCAAACAAGATACATCTATTTTCTTCACCATTCCTTATGACAAAGGTTGGTCTGCCTACCAAGATGATAAGAAAATAGAAATTAAACAAGCTCAAACTGGATTTATGAAAGTTGATGTTCCCAAGGGAAAAGGAACTATTACACTTTCCTTTATTCCCAATGGTTTTATTACTGGATCAATCTGTTCCTTTACTTCACTTTTACTATTTGGAATTTATAATCACAAACGAAAGACATCTAATACATAAAAAAATCGACCAATTGGTCGATTTTTTTAATATTCTTCCATTTTCTTAGGTTGATAGGCTAGCATACCTAAACCAGTAAATAGAGCTAGTATGACAGCTAGGAAAATGACTTGCTGATGAATATTTCCTGTCATAGAGATTGTTTCTCGTAATCCAGAAACTGAATAACTCATTGGTAACCAAGGATTAATGGCTCTAAAGAAATCATTTGTCAAAGCAAGTGGGTAAGTACCTGCACTTGATGCTAACTGTAATAAAAGCAAGATAAGAGAGAAGAAAGCTCCTATACGGCTATTCCATGTTGTTAAAGCGGTCACCATGGACATGAATACTAAACTTGTTAGGATAATGAGAATAAATGTTCTCATCTCATGATTTGCAGTTAAACCAATAAGATGAACTCCTCCATATACCAAAATTCCTGCTAAAACAGCTATAATACCATTTATTTCAGCTCGAGATTTCAACCAAGCCCAACGACTCTCTGGATGACGTCCTGAAGGTAACTTCGCAAAGATCATATTCGTTGATATTGCTGCAACAAAGAGAGCAACTGATATCATATAAGGAGCCATTGCGATTCCATTTACAGGAACTTGGTCATTGTCTGTTTTGGAAAGATTGAGTGGATTTGACAAAACCTCTGCATTTTTAGATTCCGTAGATGCTGATTTGAGTTGATCACTAGCATTACTTAGTCCTTGTCCTAAAGAAGCAACTCCTGTCTGTAAACCTTCCAATCCAGAAGTTAACTTTGTTCCACCTTCTGCTAGTTTCCCAGCTCCATCTGCCAATTTATTAGCTCCACTTTCTAATTGAGAAGCACCTGAAATTAACTGACTGGATTTGTCAGCTAGTTGGCTAGATCCTGACTGCAATTTATCAACTCCTGCTATCAATTCTTGACTCTTTTGATTCAATTGGTTAGAGCCGGTTGATAATTTTTCAATACCAGACACTAATTCTGGAGTTTTTTCAACTAATTGACCAACTCCTGCTGTCAAGTTAGAAGATTTTTGTGTCAAGGTAGTTGATCCTGAAACTAATTTGTTCAAACTACCTGTCAAGGTGGAATTATTTTCACTTAGTTGACTTGCGCCTTGAGAAACTTTATCAACACCTGCAGTATATGCATTTACACCCGATGTAATCGACTGACTAGCAGGAACTAATTTACTCGTCACTGCTCCCTGTATTTCTGTTAATCCACTTGACAATCCTGTCAAAGAAGTAGAAGCAAGCGGTAATACTTGATTAGCTTGATTTTTTAAAGTCGAAAGATTAGAAGACTGATTTTGTAAGTTTTCTAAACTTCCCTGTAAACCTTGAACTAAAGCTACAATTGACTGTGCTGATTGAATACTATCAGTCGAATTTTGAGATACAGAAGCACTTATTTCAGCTTGTTGCTCACTTGTCAATGATTGATAAGCTGCTGTCGATTGAATATTGGCTAATGTAGTCGCTTTATCAGACTGAGCACTTGCTAACATTTGATTAGAAAGAGATACTATACTTGATAAAACAGAATCTAAGTGTTTTGTATCTCCAACATCAATATTTTGAATGGCTTGATTTAACTGATTCAAACCAGAAGATAATTGAGCAATTTGATCTTTTTGCTCAGACGAAGCCTCTAACTTGCTAGAAAGTTGTTGAATACCTTCACTTAATTGCTCCACACCCATTCGAAGTGTAGCTGATTGATTAGATAACTGATTAGCACCTGCTGCAAGATTTCCCACTCCATTTGTATAGGCACTAACACCAGATGAAAATTGATTAAGACCAGCATTGAGCATAGAAACACCGCCAGTATAGGCCTCTATACCAGTATATAGTTGATTGATTCCTCCTACTAATTCAGGGCTTTTATAAGATAATTGACTAATCCGGTATCTAATTGACTCACTGCACCAGTATATGTAACTAAACCACTATTTAAATTCCCTAAGCCAAGATGAAGTTGTTCAACACCAGAAACATAAGAGGATAATCCTTTAGTAAACTGCTCCGTTCCATTTGAAAATGTTAAACTTGAATCTGCTAAAGAGTGTAGGTTAGTAGTCAATGTTTGACTTCCTGTCACTAACTGATTCGCTCCATCAGTTAATTTTTCACTACCAGAAGCTGCTTGACTCATACCATCCTTTAATTCGACCATCTTATCAAATAAAGCTTTAGTATAGGTCTCAGTTACATTTGTAGAAACATTTTGCTTTAATTGTGTCATAGCAGAATCGCTCATCTTGCTGGCAATAAAACTATGACCACTTGAAGTCTGATAATCGATTTGCATTTTCTCTGGATGATCCGTTAAAATAGAAGCTGCTTTTTCAGATAAATCACTTGGTAAAGTCACTACCATATAGTAATCGCCATCTTCCAATCCCTTATTTCCTTCCTCTTCATCTACAAAATGAAAATCCAAGGTTTTATTTTCTTTTAAATTGGACACCATGTCTTTTCCTATAGCCATGGTATTACCGTTATAGGAAGCTTCTTTATCATTATTGACAACTGCCACAGGTAAGTCAGACAATTGCCCATATGGATCCCACATTGATGACAAAAATATGATATTGTACAGAGCTGGAATAAGAGAAATCCCTATCATGACAATAATAAAGGTTGGTTTTTTAAAAATTGCTTTCCATTCTTTAAACATATCTTCTCCTTTTTAAACATATTGTCTAAAATTTTGATATAATAGATTATACATTAAAAAATCTAAATTACAAGATAAAAAATCTATTTTTAGACAGATAGTCTAATTTGTTTACAAGGAGGAAATATGCAAGAAAGTAATAAACGCTTAAAAACAAAGAGAACTATTGAAAATGCTATGGTACAATTACTGATGGAACAGCCATTTGATCAAATTTCTACTGTCAAGTTAGCAGAAAAAGCCGGAATTAGTCGTTCCAGCTTCTATACTCACTATAAGGATAAGTATGATATGATTGAGCACTATCAAAGCAAACTATTCCATACATTTGAATATATCTTTCAAAAACATGCTCATCACAAAAGAGATGCCATTTTAGAAGTCTTTGAATATCTGGAGTCAGAACCACTTCTGGCTGCCCTTCTTTCTGAAAATGGGACCAAAGAAATCCAAAATTTCTTACGAAATAAACTTCATATCATGCTCAGTACAGATTTACAAAAGCGATTTATGCAACTGAATCTCAATACCACTGAATTAGAATACAGTAGCATCTATCTAACTCACGCACTTTTTGGTGTCTGTCAAACTTGGATTGCACATGGAAAAAAAGAAAGTCCTCAAGAAATAACAGATTTCCTTATGAAGATGCTTGGTGATACAAATTGATACAAAAAGAGGAACACAGTTGTGTTCCCTTTTATCTATACTCCGCCAGTAGGACTCGAACCTACGACATCATGATTAACAGTCATGCGCTACTACCAACTGAGCTATGGCGGATAAAATAGTCCGTACGGGATTCGAACCCGTGTTACCGCCGTGAAAAGGCGGTGTCTTAACCCCTTGACCAACGGACCTTCTATCTGTAGCAGATATAACCATTATATCAATTTCTTACTAATTGTCAATCACTTTTGAGATTTTTTCTCTAAAATATCTTTCAATTTTCTAATTTTTAACCTTGAAATAGGACAGCGATGATCTTCATAGAAAACAACTTCTAGATTCTTTCGGTCAATTTCTCTAATATTGCCTAAATTTACCAAAAATGACTTATGAGGAGAATAAAATCGCTGAGTATGTTTGTCCTTTTCCTGAATATCTGTCATGGTACCATAAATTCTTTGGCAAAATTCTTACCAATAATGCGCAATTTATGAGAAACTCCTGTCGTTTCAATATACAGAATGTCATGGTAAGGAATTTTTAAATCATTTCCCTTGTAATTGTAGTCAAAATAATCTACCACATCTTCATTTTCAAGTAACATACTCTTCGTGTAGAAGATATTTTGCTCAATTCTCTTCTTAAACAACTCATCATTGATATCCTTATCAACAAAATCTAAGGCTGATACCTGGTATTTATAGGTTAGAGTCGCAAACTCTGATCGACTGGTGATAAAGACGATAATAGCGTAAGGATTGTGATGACGAATAAACTGAGCAACTTCAAACCCTTTTTTCTCAATTCCATGAATATCAATATCTAGAAAATAAAGCTGGTTTACTTCATCATTTTCGATATATTCCTTAAATTCACGAACTTTTCCCGTTGTCTTGTATGATATTGGAATATTCGATTCTTTCGAAATTTCATCCAATATTCTCTCTAGTCTCACTTGATGTTCAATAACATCTTCTAAAATTAAAACTTTCATTCAAATTCCCTCTTAAATCTAATGATTTGTCTAAATGTACTGCCTTCCATCTCTGTTTCTAAAATAATGTTGTTGTACTTATCTAGTAGTTCTTTCACATTATTTAATCCTACTCCTCTATTTCTTCCCTTAGTAGAGAATCCTAAAGCAAATAGATCTCCTGAAGGAGTCATCGTCATTTTACATGAATTCTGAATCACAATCACTGTTTCAGTTTCCATCTTAATAACTGCTACTTCCATCTGCTTTTTATAACTATCAGCCGATCCTTCGACAGCGTTGTTCAATAAAACACTCATAATACGAACTAAATCCAGCAGGTCTATTGGAAGCTTGGTAATCGTATCTTTTACTTCCAGTGTAAATTCTACACCATTATTTCGAGCATATACAATTGACTGAGCAACCAAACTTCGTAAAGCTGAATCTTCTATGTTGTTCAAGTCAAAGTAAGTATACTTATCTGAACGCAATTTGTGATTTGCTTTGACCAAAACTTCATTGTAAACTCTGTCAATTTCCTGTAAATTACCACTGTCAATTGCCATCTGCATACTGACAAGCATTCCAGCATAGTCATGTCGAAACCCACGGATTTCATTATACAAGCCAACAATTTCGTCTGTATAATTCTGTAAATGTTTCTGTTCAAATTTCTTCTGCTTCAAAGCAATCTCTTTCTCCATTTGAACTTTATGCGAATTCATTGCAAAGAAGATCAAAAGTAGAGAAATAAAGACAATAGACGACAAAATACTTCCAAAACTATTCAAATGTTTAATTGTGCTTACTATATCTGAAATGAAAGATACAACATGTAGCAGTAGTAAAGCAAAAAAGACTTTTTTCAAGAAAGGATAGAGATAATCTTTGTCAAAATAGTTTAAAATAACGAATGATTGTTACGATAACAACATAAGTCAATGCCACTACAACTAAAAAGAATAGACTATGATATTGTAAGGCAGCATCATCTCCTATTATAGAGGATAAAGTTACGGATAGAAAGGTATGAGTGCTATTATATAAAAGGGATAGTAGTAAACTTAAGAATACTCCTCTATACTTCTCATACTTTTTTTAATAAATCTAAAAATATGAATATAATATCAAAGGAAATAAAAAAATTTTTCAATTCCTAATCCATCTAAGTATATAAAATAAAAGGAAAGTTCAAATACTGATTCTACTAGTAATGTATAACCACCAAAAAAAGCATAGTTCTTTTTATATTTATTTTATTTTTACATATTAAATAGTAACTTTTTACTAATAATAAAAAAATATGTAATATCACAACTAATACTGCAAGAAAATCCATTCTTCTACTCCTTTATCTTCTTTTAAAGAAATTAAAGAAAATATTATGTGTTTGCCTTATCTCCCCACCTTGAATATTTTGCAAGTCTTTTTCCTTCAAAACTACAAACTGTTCCAATTTAACTGTGTTTTTCATAATAAAATCTCCTCAATGTTTTTTTCTTGTAAGCTAACTTACAAAAACTATTATATAAAATGGAATTTTGTTTTAGATAAAATTCTCTCAACTGTCATTTTTTTATCCCCAAGTGTACTTTTTTAAGAAAAAAGCCGGGAAAATTCCCAGCTTTACTACTATATTGATCCCAGCAGGATTCGAACCTGCGACCGTTCGCTTAGAAGGCGAATGCTCTATCCAGCTGAGCTATGAGACCTAATACAGCTATTCTACCAAAAATTCAATTGAAAGTCAATTTTCTATTTATGATAGGGCGATCCCTGCTGTATTGTAAAAGTCCGATAGATTTGTTCAACAAGGACTAGTCTCATTAACTGATGGGGCAAGGTTAAACGACCAAAACTAACAGAGAGATTGGCTCTATTTTTTACAGATGATGACAATCCTAAACTTCCCCCAATAATAAAAGTAAGAGTAGAAAATCCTTTTATAGAGGCTTCTTCTAATTGCTTACTAAATTCTTCTGAGGAGAAAATTTTGCCTTCAATGGCTAACACAATAACAAAATCACGGTCACCAACTTTTGATAAAATTCTCTGACCTTCTATTTCTAAAATCTTTTGATTTTCTGATTCACTGGCCTTATCTGGTGTTTTTTCATCTGCTAGCTCTATCATTTCAAGCTTAGCAAATCGAGAAATTCGTTTTGAATACTCTGCAATACCATCTTTTAAATACTTTTCTTTCAGTTTCCCAACTGTTACAACTTTAATTTTCATGACTCTATTCTAACATATTCTCTATTTTTTCACACCTTATTCACAAAATAAAAGGTTAATTTTAGCCGAGAAAACCACAGATTTTTGAAAGTTATCCACAATCTGTGAAAAACTTTTGTGTTTAAGTTATAATTAAGCTAGTCAGTTTATACTTTCAGTAATTTCAAACAAATGGAGGCAAATATGAAACATCTAAAAACATTTTACAAAAAATGGTTTCAATTATTAGTCGTTATCGTCATTAGCTTTTTTAGTGGAGCCTTGGGTAGTTTTTCAATAACTCAGCTAACTCAAAAAATTGGTGTAAGTAGCTCGAACAACAATAGCACCATTACACAGACTGCCTATAAGAACGAAAATTCAACAACACAGGCTGTTAACAAAGTAAAAGATGCTGTTGTTTCTGTTATTACTTATTCAGCAAACAGACAAAATAGCGTATTTGGTAATGATGATACTAACACAGATTCTCAACAAATCTCTAGTGAAGGCTCTGGGGTTATTTATAAAAAGAATGACAAAGAAGCTTACATTGTCACCAACAATCACGTTATAAATGGTGCCAGCAAAGTAGATATTCGTTTGTCAGATGGGACTAAAGTGCCTGGAGAAATCGTCGGAGCGGATACTTTCTCTGATATTGCTGTCGTCAAAATCTCTTCAGAAAAAGTGACTACAGTAGCTGAATTTGGTGATTCTAGTAAGCTAACCGTAGGAGAAACTGCTATTGCCATTGGTAGCCCGTTAGGTTCTGAATACGCTAATACTGTCACTCAAGGTATCGTATCTAGTCTCAATCGGAATGTGTCTTTAAAATCTGAAGATGGACAAGCCATTTCTACAAAAGCCATCCAAACTGATACTGCTATTAACCCAGGTAACTCTGGTGGCCCACTAATCAATATTCAAGGACAGGTTATCGGAATTACCTCAAGTAAAATTGCCACAAATGGAGGAACATCTGTAGAAGGTCTTGGTTTTGCAATCCCTGCAAATGATGCTATCAATATTATTGAACAGTTAGAAAAGAACGGAAAAGTGACTCGTCCAGCTTTGGGCATCCAAATGGTCAATCTCTCAAATATTAATACAAGTGATATTAGAAGACTGAATATTCCAAGTAGTGTAACATCTGGTGTAGTTGTTCGTTCTGTGCAGAGCAATATGCCTGCCAATGGTCACCTTGAAAAATACGACGTTATTACAAAAGTAGATGACAAAGACATTGCTTCATCAACAGACTTACAAAGTGCTCTTTACAATCATTCTATCGGAGACACCATTAAGATAACTTACTATCGTAACGGTAAAGAAGAAACTACATCTATTAAACTTGACAAGAGTTCAGGTGATTTAGATTCTTAATTGACATCTATGTAAAGAAAGCTTTACATAAGAGAAAAGATGTGTTAGTGTAGAATCATGGAAAAATTTGAAATGATTTCTATCACAGATATACAAAAAAATCCCTATCAACCTCGAAAAGAATTTGATGGAGAAAAACTACATGAACTAGCACAGTCTATCAAAGAAAATGGGGTCATTCAACCGATTATTGTTCGTCAATCTCCTGTTATTGGTTATGAAATCCTTGCAGGAGAGAGACGCTATCGGGCTTCACTTTTAGCAGGTCTAACGTCTATCCCAGCTGTTGTTAAACAGCTCTCAGACCAAGAGATGATGGTTCAGTCCATCATTGAAAATTTACAGAGAGAAAATTTAAATCCAATAGAAGAAGCACGCGCCTATGAATCTCTTGTAGAGAAAGGATTTACCCATGCTGAAATTGCAGATAAAATGGGCAAGTCTCGTCCTTATATCAGCAACTCTATTCGCTTGCTGTCCTTGCCAGAAAAGATCCTTTCAGAAGTAGAAAATGGCCAACTATCACAAGCGCATGCGCGTTCGCTAGTCGGCTTGAATAAGGAACAACAAGACTATTTCTTTCAACGAATCATAGAGGAAGACATTTCTGTAAGGAAGTTAGAAGCTCTTCTGACAGAGAAAAAACAAAAGAAACTGCAAAAAGATGATCATTTCATACAAAATGAAGAAGAACAGTTAAAAAAACTACTCGGATTAGATGTAGAAATCAAACTGTCTAAAAAAGATAGTGGAAAAATCATTATTTCTTTTTTAAATCAAGAAGAATACAGTAGAATTATCAACAGCCTGAAATAAGGCTGTTCTTTTATTTTTTTATCTCACAAGGTTATCCACTATTTTTTTCAATAAAAAGCTTAATAAATCAAAAGTTTCTGACTTTATCCCCAACTTGTGGATAAAACTTAATAACGTTGTGGATTATTTTTCACAGCTTGTGGAAAATTCTTACTATCTATGGTAAAATAAGTCTAGCATTAAACTTTTAAATAGTAAAGGAGGAGAAAGGATTGAAAGAAAAACAATTTTGGAATCGTATATTAGAATTTGCTCAAGAAAGACTGACTCGATCCATGTATGATTTCTATGCTATTCAAGCTGAACTCATCAAGGTAGAGGAAAATGTTGCTACTATATTTTTACCACGATCTGAAATGGAAATGGTCTGGGAAAAACAACTAAAAGATATTATTGTTGTTGCTGGATTTGAAATTTATGATGCTGAAATAACTCCCCACTATATTTTCACCAAACCTCAAGATACGACTATCTCACAAGTTGAAGAAGCTCCAAATTCAACTCTTTATGACTATAGTCCAAAGTTAGCATCTATTCCTTATTCGGATACTGGATTAAAAGAAAAGTATACCTTTGATAATTTTATCCAAGGGGATGGAAATGTTTGGGCAAAATCTGCTGCTTTAGCTGTTTCAGAAGATTTAGCTTTGACCTATAACCCTCTTTTTATATATGGAGGTCCAGGTCTTGGTAAGACTCACCTATTAAATGCTATTGGTAACGAAATTCTAAAAAACATTCCTGATGCGCGTGTTAAATATATCCCTGCTGAAAGCTTTATTAATGACTTTCTTGATCACTTAAGACTAGGGGAAATGGAAAAGTTTAAAAAGACCTATCGTAGCCTTGATCTTTTATTGATTGATGATATCCAATCGCTGAGTGGAAAAAAAGTTGCAACACAAGAAGAATTTTTCAATACCTTTAATGCACTGCACGACAAGCAAAAACAAATTGTCCTAACCAGTGACAGAAGTCCAAAACATCTGGAAGGACTTGAAGAAAGACTTGTCACGCGCTTTAGTTGGGGATTAACACAGCACATTACACCTCCTGAATTTGAAACGCGTATTGCCATTCTACAAAGCAAAACTGAACATTTGAATTACAATTTCCAAAGCGATACTTTAGAATACTTAGCAGGTCAATTTGATTCAAATGTTCGCGATCTTGAAGGTGCAATTAATGATATCACTTTAGTTGCTAGAGTAAAGAAAATCAAAGATATTACAATTGATGTTGCTGCAGAAGCTATTAGAGCTCGAAAACAAGATGTTAGCCAAATACTCGTCATCCCAATTGATAAAATCCAAAATGAAGTTGGTAACTTTTATGGTGTCAGTGTCAAAGAAATAAAGGGAAGCAGACGCCTTCAAAATATTGTGTTAGCCCGTCAAGTAGCCATGTATTTATCTAGAGAACTAACAGATAATAGTCTTCCAAAAATTGGGAAGGAATTTGGTGGAAAAGACCATACAACAGTTATTCATGCCCATGCCAAAATTAAATCTTTGATTGATGAAGACGATAATTTACGTTTAGAAATTGAATCAATCAAAAAGAAAATTAAATAACTTGTGGATAACTTTTGCTTTTTTATCTTTTTTATCCACATTTTTTAAACAATCCAAAAAACTTGATATGACTCGTTTAAAGTCTGTTTTCCACAGATTTCACAGACTCTATTATTACTATTATCCTTCTAATACTAAAAAAATAAATAAAGGAGAATCCATGATTCATTTTTTTCAATTAATAAAAAAATTTATTTCTACAAGCATTAAATATTACTAAGAGAGCTATTAGTTCTAAAAATGCCATTCCTATTTTATCAACAGTAAAAATTGACGTAACTAATGAAGGTGTTACTTTAATTGGTTCAAATGGTCAAATTTCAATTGAAAATTTTATTTCTCAAAAAAATGAAGATGCTGGTTTGTTAATTACTTCTTTAGGTTCGATCCTTCTTGAAGCTTCTTTCTTTATCAATGTGGTATCTAGTCTACCTGATGTAATTCTTGATTTAAAGAAATTGAACAAAATCAAATTGTTTTAACAAGTGGCAAATCAGAAATTACCTTAAAAGGAAAAGATAGCGAACAATATCCACGAATTCAAGAAATTTCAGCAAGCACTCCTTTAATTCTTGAAACAAAATTACTCAAGAAAATTATCAATGAAACAGCCTTTGCTGCAAGCACACAAGAAAGTCGTCCGATTTTAACAGGTGTTCATTTTGTATTGAGTCAAAACAAGGAGCTAAAAACAGTGGCAACAGACTCTCATCGTCTAAGCCAGAAAAAATTAACTCTTGAGAAAAATAGTGATGATTTTGATGTTGTCATTCCTAGCCGTTCTCTACGCGAATTTTCAGCGGTATTTACAGATGATATCGAAACTGTAGAGATTTTCTTTGCTAATAACCAAATCCTCTTTAGAAGCGAAAATATTAGCTTCTACACTCGTCTCCTAGAAGGAAACTACCCTGATACAGATCGTTTGATTCCAACAGACTTTAATACTACTATTACTTTTGATGTTATAAACTTACGCCAGTCAATGGAACGTGCTCGTCTTTTATCAAGTGCTACTCAAAATGGTACTGTGAAACTTGAAATTAAAGATGGGGTTGTTAGCGCCCATGTTCACTCTCCAGAAGTTGGTAAAGTAAACGAAGAAATCGATACTGATCAGGTTACTGGTGAAGATTTGACTATTAGTTTCAACCCAACTTACTTGATTGATTCACTCAAGGCTTTAAATAGCGAAAAGGTGACAATTAGCTTTATCTCAGCTGTTCGTCCATTTACTCTTGTGCCAGCAGATACTGACGAGGACTTCATGCAACTTATCACCCCAGTTCGTACAAATTAAGTGAAAGAGGTTGAGCCTAGCTCGCCTCTTTATGATATAATCGAAAAAGAAAAGGAGAGTAGTATGTATCAAGTTGGAAATTTTGTTGAGATGAAAAAACCACACGCTTGTACAATCAAGTCAACAGGTAAAAAAGCAAATCGTTGGGAAATTACACGTGTAGGGGCAGATATAAAAATAAAGTGCAGTAATTGTGACCATGTTATCATGATGGGACGCTATGATTTTGATCGAAAAATGAATAAAATTATTGACTGATAACCCTTAGTTAGAGGGTTAGCAAGTTTTCCCTTTTTGTGTTATAATGTTAGAGATTGAAATGAAAACGGAGAATGAGAAAATATGGCTTTAACAGCAGGTATCGTTGGTTTGCCAAACGTTGGTAAATCAACACTATTTAATGCAATTACAAAAGCAGGAGCAGAGGCAGCAAACTACCCATTTGCGACGATTGATCCAAACGTTGGAATGGTAGAAGTTCCAGATGAACGCCTACAAAAACTAACTGAAATGATTACTCCTAAAAAGACAGTTCCAACAACATTTGAATTTACAGATATTGCAGGGATTGTAAAAGGAGCTTCAAAAGGAGAAGGGCTAGGGAATAAATTCTTGGCCAACATCCGTGAAGTAGATGCGATTGTTCACGTAGTTCGTGCTTTTGATGATGAAAATGTTATGCGTGAGCAAGGACGTGAAGATGCCTTTGTGGATCCACTTGCAGATATTGACACCATTAACCTAGAATTGATTCTTGCTGACTTAGAATCAGTCAATAAACGCTATGCGCGTGTAGAAAAGATGGCACGTACGCAAAAAGATAAAGAATCTGTAGCAGAATTTAATGTTCTTCAAAAGATTAAACCAGTCCTTGAAGATGGAAAATCAGCTCGTACAATCGAGTTTACAGATGAAGAACAAAAAGTTGTCAAAGGTCTCTTCCTGTTGACGACTAAACCAGTTCTTTATGTAGCGAATGTGGACGAGGATGTGGTTTCAGATCCTGACTCTATCGATTATGTTAAACAAATTCGTGAATTCGCAGCGACAGAAAATGCTGAAGTGGTCGTTATTTCTGCGCGTGCTGAGGAAGAAATTTCTGAGTTAGATGATGAAGATAAGCAAGAGTTTCTTGAAGCACTTGGATTGACAGAATCAGGCGTTGACAAGTTGACTCGTGCAGCTTACCACTTGCTTGGACTGGGAACTTACTTCACAGCTGGTGAAAAAGAAGTTCGCGCTTGGACCTTCAAACGTGGTATGAAGGCTCCTCAAGCAGCTGGTATTATCCACTCAGACTTTGAAAAAGGCTTTATTCGTGCAGTAACCATGTCATATGAGGATCTAGTGAAATACGGATCTGAAAAGGCCGTAAAAGAAGCTGGACGCTTGCGTGAAGAAGGAAAAGAATATATCGTTCAAGATGGCGATATCATGGAATTCCGCTTTAATGTCTAAGAAATTTAATAAATAGTGTCAATTAGGTTGGAAAAAAATTCCAACCCTTTTGGCTTTTGAAAGGAAAAATAAATGACCAAATTACTTGTAGGATTAGGAAATCCAGGGGATAAATATTTTGAAACAAAACACAATGTTGGTTTTATGCTGATTGACCAATTAGCTAAAAAACAAAATGTCACTTTTACACATGATAAGATATTTCAAGCTGACCTAGCATCTTTTTTTCTTAATGGCGAAAAAATTTATCTGGTCAAACCAACGACCTTTATGAATGAAAGTGGAAAAGCAGTTCATGCTTTATTGACATATTATGGTTTGGATATTGAAGATTTACTCGTTATTTACGATGACCTTGACATGGAAGTTGGGAAAATTCGTTTAAGAGCAAAAGGTTCAGCAGGTGGTCATAATGGTATCAAGTCTATTATTCAACATATTGGAACCCAAACCTTTAATCGTGTTAAGATTGGAATCGGAAGACCTAAAAATGGCATGTCAGTTGTTAACCATGTTTTGAGTACCTTTGACAAGGATGATTATATCGGTATTTTACAGTCTATTGACAAAGTTGACGATGCTGTAAACTACTATTTACAAGAGAAAAATTTTGAGAAAACAATGCAGAGGTATAACGGATAAATGGTGACCTTATTAGATTTATTCTTAGAAAATAATCAGATCAAAAAATGGCATAAAAATCTGACAGATAAGAAAAGACAACTAATACTTGGTTTATCAACGTCTACTAAGGCTCTTGCAATTGCAAGTAGTCTAGAAAAAGAAGATAAGATTGTGTTGTTGACGTCAACTTATGGAGAAGCAGAAGGACTTGTTAGTGATCTTATCTCTATCTTGGGTGAGGAACTTGTCTATCCATTTTTGTTAGATGACTCCCCTATGGTCGAGTTTTTGATGTCTTCACAAGAAAAAATCATTTCACGGGTTGAAGCCTTGCGTTTTTTGACTGATTCATCTAAGAAAGGGATTTTAGTTTGTAATATCGCAGCAAGCCGATTGATTTTACCGTCTCCCAATGTATTCAAAAATAGTATTGTAAAAATCTCAGCTGGTGAAGAATATGATCAACACGCGCTTATCCATCAGTTAAAGGAAATTGGCTATCGAAAAGTTACACAAGTACAAACTCAAGGCGAATTTAGTCTGCGAGGAGATATTTTAGATATTTTTGAAATATCCCAGTTAGAACCTTGCCGAATAGAGTTTTTTGGTGATGAAATTGATGGTATCAGGTCATTTGAAGTCGAAACACAATTATCGAAAGAAAATCAGACAGAACTCACTATCTTTCCAGCTAGTGATATGCTTTTGAGAGAAAAGGATTATCAACGAGGTCAATCAGCTTTAGAAAAACAAATTTCAAAAACGTTATCACCTATTTTAAAATCATACTTAGAAGAAATTCTTTCAAGTTTTCATCAAAAACAAATTCATTTAGATTCTAGGAAGTTTTTATCTTTGTGCTATGAAAAGATATGGACTGTCTTTGATTATATTGAAAAAGACATACCAATATTCTTTGATGATTATCAGAAATTGATGAATCAGTATGAAGTCTTTGAAAGAGAATTAGCGCAATACTTTACAGAAGAATTACAGAACAGTAAAGCATTTTCTGAGATGCAGTATTTTGCTGATACAGAGCAAATCTATAAAAAACAGAGTCTGGTTACCTTTTTCTCTAATCTGCAAAAGGGGTTAGGAAATCTCAAGTTTGACCAAATTTATCAATTTAATCAATATCCTATGCAGGAGTTTTTCAATCAATTTTCTTTTCTAAAAGAAGAAATTGAGCGATATAAAAAAATGGATTATACTATTATCCTGCAGTCTAGCAATTCAATGGGAAGTAAAACATTGGAGGATGTTTTAGAGGAATACCAGATTAAATTGGATTCTAGAGATAAGTCAAGTGTTTGTAAAGAATCTGTAAACTTAATCGAGGGTAATCTCAGACATGGTTTTCATTTTGTAGATGAAAAGGTTTTATTGATAACTGAACATGAGATTTTTCAAAAGAAATTGAAACGTCGTTTTCGAAGACAACATGTTTCAAACGCAGAGAGATTAAAAGATTACAATGAACTTGAAAAAGGGGACTACGTTGTCCATCATATCCATGGGATTGGTCAATATTTAGGAATTGAAACCATTGAAATCAAAGGGATACACCGCGATTATGTCAGTGTGCAGTATCAAAATGGGGATCAAATCTCTATCCCAGTAGAACAGATTCATCTACTGTCTAAATATATTTCAAGTGATGGGAAAGCGCCAAAACTCAATAAATTAAATGATGGTCATTTCAAAAAGGCCAAGCAAAAAGTTAAGAACCAGGTAGAGGATATAGCTGACGATTTAATTAAACTTTATTCTGAACGCAGTCAGTTGAAGGGTTTTGCTTTCTCAGCTGATGATGAGGATCAACATGCTTTTGATGATGCCTTCCCTTATGTTGAAACGGATGATCAACTTCGTAGTGTTGAAGAAATCAAGAGAGATATGCAGTCTTCTCAACCAATGGATCGACTTTTAGTTGGGGATGTTGGTTTTGGAAAGACTGAAGTTGCTATGCGTGCAGCCTTTAAGGCAGTCAATAATCACAAACAGGTTGTCGTTCTAGTTCCGACGACGGTTTTAGCGCAACAGCACTATACAAATTTTAAGGAACGATTCCAAAATTTTGCAGTTAATATTGATGTGTTGAGTCGCTTTAGAAGTAAAAAAGAGCAGACTGAAACACTTGAAAAATTGAAAAACGGTCAAGTTGATATTTTGATTGGAACCCATCGTGTTTTGTCAAAAGATGTTGTATTTTCTGATTTGGGCTTGATGATTATTGATGAGGAACAGCGATTTGGTGTCAAGCATAAGGAAACCTTGAAAGAACTGAAAAAACAAGTAGATGTCCTGACCTTGACAGCAACGCCAATTCCTCGTACCCTTCACATGTCTATGCTGGGAATCAGAGATTTGTCTGTTATTGAAACTCCGCCGACTAATCGCTATCCAGTGCAAACCTATGTTTTAGAAAAAAATGATAGTGTGATTCGTGATGCTGTCTTGCGTGAAATGGAGCGTGGAGGTCAAGTTTACTATCTTTACAATAAAGTTGACACAATTGATCAGAAGGTTTCCGAATTACAGGGGTTGATTCCAGAGGCTTCGATTGGTTATGTTCATGGGCAAATGAGTGAGATTCAGTTAGAAAATACTCTACTGGATTTCATTGAAGGTCAGTATGATATTTTGGTGACAACTACCATTATTGAGACAGGGGTGGACATTCCAAATGCCAATACTTTATTTATTGAAAATGCGGACCATATGGGCTTGTCAACCTTGTATCAGTTAAGAGGAAGAGTCGGTCGTAGTAATCGTATTGCTTATGCCTATCTCATGTATCGTCCAGAAAAATCAATCAGTGAAGTCTCCGAGAAGAGATTAGAAGCGATTAAAGGATTTACAGAATTGGGCTCGGGATTTAAGATTGCGATGCGAGATCTGTCGATTCGTGGAGCAGGAAATCTTTTAGGGAAATCCCAGTCTGGTTTCATTGATTCTGTTGGTTTTGAATTGTATTCGCAGTTATTGGAGGAAGCTATTGCTAAACGACATGGTAATGGGAAAACAAGAACCAAAGGAAATACCGAATTGATTTTACAAATTGATGCCTATCTTCCCGACACTTATATCTCTGATCAACGACATAAGATTGAAATTTATAAAAAAATTCGTCAAATTGACAATCGTGTCAATTATGAGGAGTTACAAGAAGAGCTGATGGACCGTTTTGGAGAATACCCAGATGTGGTTGCTTATCTTTTAGAGATTGGTTTAGTCAAGTCATATTTGGATAAGGTATTTGTAGAACGTGTGGAAAGAAAAGACAATAAGATTACAGTTCAATTTGAAAAAATCACTCAGCGACTGTTCTTGGCTCAAGATTATTTCAAAGCTTTATCCGCAACGAACTTAAAAGCAGCCATAGCTGAGAATAAGGGATTAATGGAAGTTGTATTTGATGTTCGAAACAAGAAGGACTATGAAATTTTAGAAGGTCTGCTCATTTTTGGAGAAAGTTTATTAGAGATAAAAGTGTCGAAAGGAGGCAATTCCTTTTAACATTTTTCTTCTATAAAGTAGATAAAAATGATACAATAATAATTTGAGGTAATAAAAATGAGATTAGACAAATATTTAAAAGTATCACGAATTATCAAGCGTCGTACAGTCGCAAAAGAAGTAGCAGATAAAGGCAGAATCAAGGTAAATGGAATCTTGGCCAAAAGTTCAACGGATTTGAAAGTTAATGACCAAGTTGAAATTCGCTTTGGCAATAAGTTGCTACTTGTAAAAGTACTGGAGATGAAAGATAGTACAAAAAAAGAAGATGCAGCAGGCATGTATGAAATTATCAGTGAAACACGGGTAGAAGAAAATGTCTAAAAATATCGTACAATTGAATAATTCTTTTATTCAAAATGAACATCAACGTCGTCGCTATCTGATGAAGGAACGACAAAAACGTAATCGTTTCATGGGTTGGGTTCTTATTTTAATGATTTTATTGTTCATTTTACCAACTTATAATCTTGCTCAAAGTTATCACCAATTACTCCAAAGACGTCAACAGTTATCAGACTTGCAAACTCAGTATCAAACCTTGAGTGAGGAAAAGGAGAAAGAGACAGCTTTTGCTACAAAGTTGAAAGATGAAGATTACGCTGCTAAATACATGCGTGCAAAATATTATTATTCTAAGAATCGGGAAGCTGTTTATACGATTCCTGACTTGCTTCCAAGGTGATGAAATGGAAAATTTATTAGACGTAATTGAGCAATTTTTGAGTCTATCGGATGAAAAACTAGAAGAGTTATCTGATAAAAATCAACTATTGCGTTTACAAGAAGAAAAGGAAAGGAAGAATGCGTAAATTCTTAATTATTTTGTTGCTACCGAGTTTTTTGACTATTTCAAAAGTCGTTAGCACAGAAAAAGAAGTCGTCTATACTTCGAAAGAAATTTATTACCTTTCACAATCTGACTTTGGTATTTATTTTAGAGAAAAATTAAATTCTCCCATGGTTTATGGAGAGGTTCCTGTTTATGCGAATGAAGATTTAGTAGTGGAATCTGGAAAATTGACTCCAAAAACAAGTTTTCAAATAACCGAGTGGCGTTTAAATAAACAAGGAATTCCAGTATTTAAGTTATCCAACCATCAATTTATTGCTGCAGACAAACGATTTTTATATGATCAGTCAGAGGTAACTCCAACAATAAAAAAAGTATGGATAGAATCTGATTTCAAACTGTACAATAGTCCTTATGATTTAAAAGAAGTGAAATCATCCTTATCAGCTTATTCGCAAGTTTCAACTGACAAGACCATGTTTGTAGAAGGGAAAGAATTTCTACATATTGATCAAGTTGGATGGGTAGATAAGGAATTAACTTCTGAAGAAGATAATCGGATGAGTAAAGTTCAAGAAATATTATCTGAAAAATATCAGAAAGATTCTTTCTCTATTTATGTTAAGCAACTGACTACTGGAAAAGAAGCTGGTATCAATCAAGATGAAAAAATGTATGCAGCTAGTGTTTTAAAACTACCTTATCTCTACTATACACAAGAAAAAATAAATGAGGGGATTTATCAGTTAGATACGACTGTAAAATACGTATCTGCAGTCAATGATTTTCCAGGCTCTTATAAACCAGAGGGAAGTGGTAGCCTCCCTAAAAAAGAGGATAATAAAGAATATTCTCTAAAAGATTTAATTACGAAAGTATCAAAAGAATCTGATAATGTAGCTCATAACATATTGGGATATTACATTTCAAACCAATCTGATGCCACATTCAAATCCAAGATGTCTGCTATTATGGGAGATGATTGGGATTCAAAAGAAAAATTGATTTCTTCTAAAATGGCTGGGAAGGTTATGGAAGCTATTTATGTTCAAGATGGATTTGTGCTAGAGTCTTTGACTAAAACAGATTTTGATAATGAGCGAATTGCCAAAGGTGTTTCTGTGAAGGTAGCTCATAAAATTGGGGATGCGGACGAATTTGAGCATGATACGGGTGTTGTCTATGCAGATTCTCCATTTGTGCTTTCTATTTTTACGAAGAATTCTGATTATGATATGATTTCTAAGATAGCCAAAGATGTTTATGAGGTTCTAAAATGAGGGAACAAGATTTTTTAAATCATTTTCTCAAGAGAGGATATTTTAAAAAACATACTAAGGTGGTGTTAGCTCTTTCTGGTGGATTAGATTCTATGTTTCTATTTAAGGTGTTATCTACGTATAAAAAAGAGTTAGAAATTGAATTGATTCTATCCCATGTGAATCATAAGCAGAGAGTAGAATCAGATTGGGAAGAACAGGAATTAAGGAAGTTAGCTGCTGAAGCAGAACTTCCTATTTATATCAGCAATTTTTCAGGAGAATTTTCAGAAGCGCGGGCTCGACATTTTCGTTATGATTTTTTTCAAGAGGTAATGAAAAAGACTGGTGCGACAGCCTTGGTAACTGCCCACCATGCTGATGACCAGGTGGAAACGATCTTAATGCGTTTGATTCGAGGCACTCGTTTGCGCTATCTATCAGGAATTAAGGAGAAGCAAGTAGTCGGAGAGATAGAAATGATTCGGCCCTTCTTGAATTTTCAAAAAAAAGACTTCCCATCAATTTTTCATTTTGAAGATATATCAAATAAAGAAAATTATTATTTTCGAAATCGTATTCGAAACTTTTATTTACCAGAATTAGAAAAAGAAAATCCTCGATTTAGAGATGCAATCTTAAGCCTCGGAAATGAAATTTTAGATTATGACTTAGCTATAGCTGAATTATCTAAGAATATTGATCTAGAAAATTTAGAGCAGCTATTCTCTTACTCTGAGTCAACACAAAGAGTTTTACTTCAAACTTATCTGAATCGTTTTCCAGATTTGAATCTTACAAAAGCTCAGTTTGAAGAAGTTCGGCAAATTTTAAAAACTAAAAGCCAGTATCGTCATCCGCTTAAAAATGGTTATGAATTAGTAAAAGAGTATCAACAGTTTCGGATTTGTAAAATCAGTCCTCAGTCTGATGAAAAGGAAGATGAACTTGTGTTACACTATCAAAATCAGGTATCTTACCAAGGTTATTTATTTTCCTTTGGACTTCCTTTAGAAGGTGAATTAATTCAGCAGGTACCTGTTTCACGGGAAACATCAATACACATTCGTCATCGAAAAACAGGAGATGTTTTGATTCAAAATGGGCATAGAAAAAAACTCAGACGTCTATTTATTGATTTGAAAATCCCTATGGAAAAGCGAAAATCAGCTCTGATTATTGAGCAATTTGGTGAAATTGTTTCAATTTTGGGAATTGCGACCAGTAATTTGAGTAAAAACACGAAAAATGATATAATGAACACTGTACTTTATATAGAAAAAATAGATAGGTAAAAAAATGTTAGAAAACGATATTAAAAAAATTCTCGTTTCACACGATGAAATTACAGAAGCTGCTAAAAAATTAGGTTCCCAACTAACTAAAGACTATGCAGGAAAAAATCCGATTTTAATTGGGATTTTAAAAGGATCTATCCCTTTTATGGCTGAATTGGTTAAACATATTGATACACATATTGAAATGGACTTCATGATGGTTTCTAGCTACCATGGTGGAACAGCAAGTAGTGGTGTCATTAATATCAAGCAAGATGTGACTCAAGATATCAAAGGAAGACATGTTCTGTTTGTAGAAGATATCATTGATACAGGTCAAACTTTGAAGAGTTTAAGAGATATGTTTAAAGCAAGAGAGGCTGCTTCTGTTAAAATTGCAACCTTGTTGGATAAACCAGAAGGACGTGTTGTAGAAATTGAGGCAGACTATACCTGCTTTACTATCCCAAATGAGTTTGTAGTAGGTTATGGTTTAGACTACAAAGAAAACTATCGTAACCTTCCTTATGTTGGAGTGTTGAAAGAAGAAGTATATTCAAATTAGAAAGAACAATTTTTAATGAAAAAACAAAATAATGGTTTAATTAAAAATCCTTTTCTATGGTTATTACTTATTTTTTTCTTAGTTACAGCTTACCAGTATTTTAGTACAGGTAGTGTTGCAGGGAAAAGTGAGCAAATTAATTATACAGAATTGGTAAAAGAAATTACCGATGACAATGTAAAAGAATTGACTTACCAACCAAATGGCAGTGTTATCGAAGTTTCAGGTGTCTATAAAAATCCTAAAACTAGTAAAGAAGAAACAGGTATCCAGTTTTTTTCTCCTTCTGCTACAACAGTAGAGAAATTTTCAAGTATTATTCTTCCTTCAGATACTACAGTATCAGAATTGCAAAAGCTTGCTTCTGACCATAAAGCGGAAGTAACTATTAAGCATGAAAGTTCGAGTGGTATGTGGATTAATATTCTTGTATCCATTGTGCCATTCGGTATTCTTTTCTTCTTCCTATTCTCTATGATGGGAAATATGGGAGGAAATAATAGCCGTAACCCGATGAGTTTGGACGTAGTAAGGCTAAAGCTGCAAATAAAGAAGATATTAAAGTAAGATTTTCAGATGTTGCTGGAGCTGAGGAAGAAAAACAAGAACTAGTTGAAGTTGTAGAATTCTTAAAAGATCCAAAACGATTTACAAAACTTGGAGCCCGTATTCCAGCAGGTGTCCTTCTAGAGGGACCTCCGGGAACAGGTAAGACGTTACTTGCTAAGGCAGTCGCCGGAGAAGCAGGTGTTCCATTCTTTAGTATCTCAGGTTCTGACTTTGTAGAAATGTTTGTCGGAGTTGGAGCTAGTCGTGTTCGTTCTCTTTTTGAAGATGCCAAAAAAGCAGCACCAGCTATCATCTTTATCGATGAAATTGATGCTGTTGGACGTCAACGTGGAGTCGGTCTCGGCGGAGGTAATGATGAACGCGAACAAACCTTGAACCAACTTTTGATTGAGATGGATGGTTTTGAGGGAAATGAAGGGATTATCGTTATCGCTGCGACAAACCGTTCAGATGTACTTGATCCTGCCCTTTTGCGTCCAGGACGTTTTGATAGAAAAGTATTGGTTGGTCGCCCTGATGTTAAAGGTCGTGAAGCAATCTTGAAAGTTCATGCTAAGAACAAGCCTTTAGCAGAAGATGTAGATTTGAAATTAGTTGCTCAACAAACTCCAGGTTTTGTTGGTGCTGATTTAGAGAATGTCTTGAATGAAGCGGCTTTAGTTGCTGCTCGTCGCAATAAATCGATAATTGATGCTTCGGATATTGATGAAGCAGAAGACAGAGTTATTGCTGGTCCTTCTAAGAAAGATAAGACAGTTTCACAAAAAGAACGTGAATTGGTTGCTTACCATGAGGCTGGACATACCATTGTTGGTTTAGTCTTGTCGAATGCCCGTGTTGTTCATAAAGTTACTATCGTACCACGCGGCCGTGCGGGCGGTTATATGATTGCACTTCCTAAGGAAGACCAAATGCTTCTATCTAAAGAAGATATGAAAGAGCAATTGGCTGGCTTAATGGGTGGACGTGTAGCTGAAGAAATTATCTTTAATGTCCAAACTACAGGAGCTTCAAACGACTTGAACAAGCGACACAAATGGCGCGTGCAATGGTTACAGAGTACGGTATGAGTGAAAAACTTGGTCCAGTACAATATGAAGGAAACCATGCTATGTTTGGTGTACAGAGTCCTCAAAAATCAATTTCAGAACAAACAGCTTATGAAATTGACGAAGAAGTTCGTTCATTATTAAATGAAGCACGAAATAAAGCTGCTGAAATCATCCAATCAAATCGTGAAACTCACAAGTTGATTGCAGAAGCATTACTGAAATACGAAACATTGGATAGTACACAAATTAAATCTCTTTACGAAACAGGAAAGATGCCTGAAACTGTAGAAGATGAATCACATGCATTATCTTATGATGAAGTGAAGTCAAAAATGAATGACGAATTATAACCCTGAGAGAGGCATGTCCTCTCTTTTTTGTGCAGTTGAGACGGTGTAGGGAACAGAATGGGGGAAATGGGACAAAAGTGTTTCTGAATCTGTTAAACTGTATCTAGAAAGGAGAACATTATGATTAAAGAATTGTATGAAGAAGTCCAGGGAATTGTATACAAGTGTAGAAATGAATATTACCTTCATTTATGGGAGTTATCTGATTGGGAGCAAGAGGGTATGATTTGCTTACATGAATTGATTAGTAGAGAAGAAGGAATAATAGAAGATATTCCTCGTTTAAGGAAATATTTTAAGACTAAGTTCCGGAATCGAATTCTAGACTATATCCGTAAGCAAGAAAGTCAAAAGCGTAGATATGATAAAGAACCCTATGAAGAAGTAGGTGAGCTTAGTCATCGTATAAGTGAGGGAGGTCTGTGTCTAGATGATTATTATCTCTTTCATGAGACACTAAGAGATTATAGAAGCAAACAAAGTAAAGAAACAAGAAGAGTTAGAACGCGTCTTAAGAAATGAACGCTTCCGAGGGCGTCAAAGAGTATTAAGAGACTTACGTATTGTGTTTAAAGAGTTTGATATCCGTACTCAATAGGAAGTCATACAAAAAAACATAAAAAGTTTAAAAAAGGTGTTGACAAAGTTAGAAAAGTCGGTATAATAGTAAGAGTTGAAAATAACAGCTCTGGTCCGTTGGTCAAGGGGTTAAGACACCGCCTTTTCACGGCGGTAACACGGGTTCGAATCCCGTACGGACTATGGTATGTTGTGGTTGGAACACTTGATGAAAAAAGTTTAAAAAAGTTTCAAAAAAGTGTTGACAAGCGAAAGCGACTGTGATATACTAATATAGTTGTCACTTGAGAGAAGTGAGTGACAAAGACCTTTGAAAACTGAACAAGACGAACCAATGTGCAGGGCACTACAACTAAGATTGTAGTACTGAACAATGAAAAAACAATAAATCTGTCAGTGACAGAAATGAGTGAGAACTCAAACTTTTAATGAGAGTTTGATCCTGGCTCAGGACGAACGCTGGCGGCGTGCCTAATACATGCAAGTAGAACGCTGAAGGAGGAGCTTGCTCTTCTGGATGAGTTGCGAACGGGTGAGTAACGCGTAGGTAACCTGCCTGGTAGCGGGGGATAACTATTGGAAACGATAGCTAATACCGCATAAGAGTAGATGTTGCATGACATTTACTTAAAAGGTGCAATTGCATCACTACCAGATGGACCTGCGTTGTATTAGCTAGTTGGTGGGGTAACGGCTCACCAAGGCGACGATACATAGCCGACCTGAGAGGGTGATCGGCCACACTGGGACTGAGACACGGCCCAGACTCCTACGGGAGGCAGCAGTAGGGAATCTTCGGCAATGGACGGAAGTCTGACCGAGCAACGCCGCGTGAGTGAAGAAGGTTTTCGGATCGTAAAGCTCTGTTGTAAGAGAAGAACGAGTGTGAGAGTGGAAAGTTCACACTGTGACGGTATCTTACCAGAAAGGGACGGCTAACTACGTGCCAGCAGCCGCGGTAATACGTAGGTCCCGAGCGTTGTCCGGATTTATTGGGCGTAAAGCGAGCGCAGGCGGTTAGATAAGTCTGAAGTTAAAGGCTGTGGCTTAACCATAGTACGCTTTGGAAACTGTTTAACTTGAGTGCAAGAGGGGAGAGTGGAATTCCATGTGTAGCGGTGAAATGCGTAGATATATGGAGGAACACCGGTGGCGAAAGCGGCTCTCTGGCTTGTAACTGACGCTGAGGCTCGAAAGCGTGGGGAGCAAACAGGATTAGATACCCTGGTAGTCCACGCCGTAAACGATGAGTGCTAGGTGTTAGACCCTTTCCGGGGTTTAGTGCCGTAGCTAACGCATTAAGCACTCCGCCTGGGGAGTACGACCGCAAGGTTGAAACTCAAAGGAATTGACGGGGGCCCGCACAAGCGGTGGAGCATGTGGTTTAATTCGAAGCAACGCGAAGAACCTTACCAGGTCTTGACATCCCTCTGACCGCTCTAGAGATAGAGCTTTCCTTCGGGACAGAGGTGACAGGTGGTGCATGGTTGTCGTCAGCTCGTGTCGTGAGATGTTGGGTTAAGTCCCGCAACGAGCGCAACCCCTATTGTTAGTTGCCATCATTCAGTTGGGCACTCTAGCGAGACTGCCGGTAATAAACCGGAGGAAGGTGGGGATGACGTCAAATCATCATGCCCCTTATGACCTGGGCTACACACGTGCTACAATGGCTGGTACAACGAGTCGCAAGCCGGTGACGGCAAGCTAATCTCTTAAAGCCAGTCTCAGTTCGGATTGTAGGCTGCAACTCGCCTACATGAAGTCGGAATCGCTAGTAATCGCGGATCAGCACGCCGCGGTGAATACGTTCCCGGGCCTTGTACACACCGCCCGTCACACCACGAGAGTTTGTAACACCCGAAGTCGGTGAGGTAACCGTAAAGGAGCCAGCCGCCTAAGGTGGGATAGATGATTGGGGTGAAGTCGTAACAAGGTAGCCGTATCGGAAGGTGCGGCTGGATCACCTCCTTTCTAAGGATAAGGAACTGCGCATTGGTCTTGTTTAGTCTTGAGAGGTCTTGTGGGGCCTTAGCTCAGCTGGGAGAGCGCCTGCTTTGCACGCAGGAGGTCAGCGGTTCGATCCCGCTAGGCTCCATTGGTGAGAGATCACCAAGTAATGCACATTGAAAATTGAATATCTATATCAAATAGTAACAAGAAAATAAACCGAAAACGCTGTAGTATTAATAAGAGTTTATGACTGAAAGGTCAAAAAAATAAGGTTAAGTTAATAAGGGCGCACGGTGGATGCCTTGGCACTAGGAGCCGAAGAAGGACGTGACAAACGACGATATGCCTTGGGTAGCTGTAAGTGAGCGATGATCCAGGGATTTCCGAATGGGGGAACCCAACAGGTACTACCTGTTACCCGCATCTGTTAAGGATGTGAGGAGGAAGACGCAGTGAACTGAAACATCTAAGTAGCTGCAGGAAGAGAAAGCAAAAGCGATTGCCTTAGTAGCGGCGAGCGAAACGGCAGGAGGGCAAACCGAAGAGTTTACTCTTCGGGGTTGTAGGACTGCAATGTGGACTCAAAGATTATAGAAGAATGATTTGGGAAGATCAGCCAAAGAGAGTAATAGCCTCGTATTTAAAATAGTCTTTGTACCTAGCAGTATCCTGAGTACGGCGGGACACGTGAAATCCCGTCGGAATCTGGGAGGACCATCTCCCAACCCTAAATACTCCCTAGTGACCGATAGTGAACCAGTACCGTGAGGGAAAGGTGAAAAAGCACCCCGGGAGGGAGTGAAATAGAACCTGAAACCGTGTGCCTACAACAAGTTCGAGCCCGTTAATGGGTGAGAGCGTGCCTTTTGTAGAATGAACCGGCGAGTTACGTTATGATGCGAGGTTAAGTTGAAGAGACGGAGCCGTAGGGAAACCGAGTCTGAATAGGGCGCCTTAGTATCATGACGTAGACCCGAAACCATGTGACCTACCCATGAGCAGGTTGAAGGTGCGGTAAGACGCACTGGAGGACCGAACCAGGGCACGTTGAAAAGTGCTTGGATGACTTGTGGGTAGCGGAGAAATTCCAAACGAACTTGGAGATAGCTGGTTCTCTCCGAAATAGCTTTAGGGCTAGCGTCGACATTAGAGATTCTTGGAGGTAGAGCACTGTTTGGGTGAGGGGTCCATCCCGGATTACCAATCTCAGATAAACTCCGAATGCCAATGAATTATGGTCGGCAGTCAGACTGCGAGTGCTAAGATCCGTAGTCGAAAGGGAAACAGCCCAGACCACCAGCTAAGGTCCCAAAATAATTGTTAAGTGGAAAAGGATGTGGGGTTGCACAGACAACTAGGATGTTAGCTTAGAAGCAGCTATTCATTCAAAGAGTGCGTAATAGCTCACTAGTCGAGTGACCCTGCGCCGAAAATGTACCGGGGCTAAAACAATTTACCGAAGCTGTGGATACCTTTATAGGTATGGTAGGAGAGCGTTCTATGTGTGATGAAGGTGTACCGTGAGGAGTGCTGGAACGCATAGAAGTGAGAATGCCGGTATGAGTAGCGAAAGACAGGTGAGAATCCTGTCCACCGTAAGACTAAGGTTTCCAGGGGAAGGCTCGTCCGCCCTGGGTTAGTCGGGACCTAAGGAGAGACCGAAAGGTGTATCCGATGGACAACAGGTTGATATTCCTGTACTAGAGTATGTAGTGATGGAGGGACGCAGTAGGCTAACTAAAGCAGACGATTGGAAGTGTCTGTCTAAGCAGTGAGGTGTGATATGAGTCAAATGCTTATATCTGTAACATTGAGCTGTGATGGGGGAGCGAAGTTTAGTAGCGAAGTTAGTGACGTCACACTGCCAAGAAAAAGCTTCTAGCGTTTAAACATACTCTACCCGTACCGCAAACCGACACAGGTAGTCGAGGCGAGTAGCCTCAGGTGAGCGAGAGAACTCTCGTTAAGGAACTCGGCAAAAATGACCCCGTAACTTCGGGAGAAGGGGTGCTGACTTTAAGTCAGCCGCAGTGAATAGGCCCAAGCAACTGTTTATCAAAAAAACACAGCTCTCTGCTAAATCGTAAGATGATGTATAGGGGGTGACGCCTGCCCGGTGCTGGAAGGTTAAGAGGAGTGCTTAGCGTAAGCGAAGGTATGAATTGAAGCCCCAGTAAACGGCGGCCGTAACTATAACGGTCCTAAGGTAGCGAAATTCCTTGTCGGGTAAGTTCCGACCCGCACGAAAGGCGTAATGATTTGGGCACTGTCTCAACGAGAGACTCGGTGAAATTTTTAGTACCTGTGAAGATGCAGGTTACCCGCGACAGGACGGAAAGACCCCATGGAGCTTTACTGCAGTTTGATATTGAGTGTCTGTACCACATGTACAGGATAGGTAGGAGTCTATGAGATCGGGACGCCAGTTTCGAAGGAGACGTTGTTGGGATACTACCCTTGTGTTATGGCCACTCTAACCCAGATAGGTGATCCCTATCGGAGACAGTGTCTGACGGGCAGTTTGACTGGGGCGGTCGCCTCCTAAAAAGGTAACGGAGGCGCCCAAAGGTTCCCTCAGAATGGTTGGAAATCATTCGCAGAGTGTAAAGGTATAAGGGAGCTTGACTGCGAGAGCTACAACTCGAGCAGGGACGAAAGTCGGGCTTAGTGATCCGGTGGTTCCGTATGGAAGGGCCATCGCTCAACGGATAAAAGCTACCCTGGGGATAACAGGCTTATCTCCCCCAAGAGTTCACATCGACGGGGAGGTTTGGCACCTCGATGTCGGCTCGTCGCATCCTGGGGCTGTAGTCGGTCCCAAGGGTTGGGCTGTTCGCCCATTAAAGCGGCACGCGAGCTGGGTTCAGAACGTCGTGAGACAGTTCGGTCCCTATCCGTCGCGGGCGTAGGAAATTTGAGAGGATCTGCTCCTAGTACGAGAGGACCAGAGTGGACTTACCGCTGGTGTACCAGTTGTCTTGCCAAAGGCATCGCTGGGTAGCTATGTAGGGAAGGGATAAACGCTGAAAGCATCTAAGTGTGAAACCCACCTCAAGATGAGATTTCCCATGATTTTATATCAGTAAGAGCCCTGAGAGATGATCAGGTAGATAGGTTAGAAGTGGAAGTGTGGCGACACATGTAGCGGACTAATACTAATAGCTCGAGGACTTATCCAAAGTAACTGAGAATATGAAAGCGAACGGTTTTCTTGATTTGAATAGATATTCAATTTTGAGTAGGTATTACTCAGAGTTAAGTGACGATAGCCTAGGAGATACACCTGTACCCATGCCGAACACAGAAGTTAAGCCCTAGAACGCCGGAAGTAGTTGGGGGTTGCCCCCTGTGAGATATGGAAGTCGCTTAGCTTTATTCCGCCATAGCTCAGTTGGTAGTAGCGCATGACTGTTAATCATGATGTCGTAGGTTCGAGTCCTACTGGCGGAGTAGTTAAGAAAAAGAGGTTAAGTCCTCTTTTTTTGTTATGTAATTTATAATCTATTTTGTGTTATTTGGTGAGATACATTTTTCTTGGAGAGATAGGTAAACCATTTGTTTCAAGGTGAGAATACTAGAGTTTTTTTGAAGGTTACATTTCTGAATCAGACTTACACAATCAGGACAAAGTGATGATTTTCTTTAGTGTATCCCTATTAACAATATCCATAATTTGGAGATTAGTTTTTTTAATGGCAAGCAGTTTTGTGATAAATGTAATTGTTCTATATGATTCTTTTTATAGATTATATTGAAATTTTTTATAGCTAAATTCTCAAACTAAGTTCCACTGGTTTTAATAATACTTGATTTTATTGATTTTGTAGTCGAGTAGACCTCATTTTTAACTTAAACGTCTTACACTTAATTCCACCAAAAAAATTCGTTTTAGACTAACTTCCACTTCGGCCAGTTAAGAGTATTTAATCAAAAGTTTTAAGTCGGTCTTTTTAGGTCTTTAATCGTTTGACATTTAGGTAGTAAATCTGTTCCTATTTTGTCAATTTTTTCTATTTGTTATCTTGTTGAGGTTTGTATTTTAACAATTCAGGAATTGATAGTGAATGTGTAAAATTTTTTGTTAGAATAAGCTTATAAAAATTAAAGGAGTGTATGCTTATGTTACAAAAAATTTATGAGCAGATGGCGGATTTTTATAGAAATATTGAAGAAGAGTATAGTACGTTCTTCGGAGATCATTTTGACTGGGAACATGTTCATTTTAAATTTTTGATTTATTATCTTTTCCGATATAGCATTGGGAATCATCGGGATTTTATTGTTTACCATTATCGTGTTGCTTATCGTTTGTATCTTGAAAAATTGATAATGAATCGGGGATTTATTTCGTGTTGAGATGTTTTGAGTAAATTTCCGAACAAATTCACTTTTTTATGGAAAGATAATAATAAATAGCTAGTTATTTTTATAAATCATTTTTTAATAGTTGGAAATAGCAAATCTTTCTATTGTTTCTCCTTGATAAAAAGGAGATTTTTTCTTATAATAAATTGTAAGATATAATTGCAGGTGAGAGTCCTGCCATGTATGTGAGAAAGGAAGAGCCTGAGGGCTCAGACAAAATTATGACTTCAGTTGTTGTTGTAGGTACCCAATGGGGTGATGAAGGTAAAGGGAAGATTACAGACTTCCTTTCAGCTAATGCAGAAGTGATTGCACGTTACCAAGGTGGTGATAATGCAGGTCACACAATTGTGATTGATGGTAAGAAATTTAAGTTGCACTTGATTCCATCTGGAATTTCTTCCCTGAAAAAATCTCTGTTATTGGGAATGGTATGGTTGTAAATCCTAAATCTCTTGTGAAAGAGTTGAGCTATCTTCATGAGGAAGGTGTTACAACTGATAACTTGCGTATTTCTGATCGCGCGCATGTCATTTTGCCTTATCATATCGAGTTGGATCGCTTGCAAGAAGAAGCTAAGGGCGACAATAAGATTGGGACTACAATTAAGGGAATTGGTCCAGCTTATATGGACAAGGCTGCTCGTGTTGGGATTCGTATCGCAGATCTTTTGGATAAAGATATTTTCCGTGAGCGTTTAGAACGTAACCTTGCTGAAAAGAATCGTCTTTTTGAAAAATTGTATGACAGTAAAGCGATTGCTTTTGATGATATTTTTGAAGAGTATTACGAATATGGTCAACAAATTAAGAAATATGTGACAGACACGTCTGTAATCTTGAACGATGCGCTTGATAATGGTAAGCGTGTGCTTTTTGAAGGTGCACAAGGTGTTATGCTAGATATCGATCAAGGTACGTATCCATTTGTTACGTCATCAAACCCTGTGGCTGGTGGTGTTACGATTGGTTCAGGTGTTGGTCCAAGTAAGATTGACAAGGTTGTAGGTGTATGTAAGGCTTATACGAGTCGTGTAGGAGACGGTCCTTTCCCAACTGAGTTGTTTGATGAAGTGGGAGAACGTATCCGTGAAGTAGGTCATGAATATGGTACAACAACTGGTCGTCCACGTCGAGTGGGTTGGTTTGACTCAGTTGTGATGCGTCATAGCCGTCGTGTTTCTGGTATCACTAACCTTTCATTGAACTCTATCGATGTTTTGAGTGGTTAGATACAGTGAAAATCTGTGTGGCCTATGATCTTGATGGTCAACGTATTGACTATTATCCAGCTAGTCTTGAGCAATTGAAGCGTTGCAAGCCTATCTATGAAGAGTTACCAGGTTGGTCAGAAGATATCACTGGAGTTCGTAATTTGGAAGATCTTCCTGAGAATGCACGTAACTATGTTCGTCGTGTGAGTGAATTGGTTGGCGTTCGTATTTCTACTTTCTCAGTAGGTCCTGGTCGTGAACAAACAAATATTTTAGAAAGTGTTTGGTCCTAAGAGATTTTTAAGATTTGTTTAAGATAGGTCGGGTATACTATAGACAGTTACAAGAAGACCTCCTAACTTGTTGTAACAAATATCCTAAACTTTTCTTTTTCATAATAATCTCCCTATAAAGTCACCGCATTTGGTGGCTTTTTTTGTCTTGGGATTCATGATATAATAATAAAATCGATAAGTAAGAAAAGGGAAATTGATGAATTATACAGTTGAAGAAAAAGAAGTCTTTATGAGAGAGGCATTGAAAGAGGCTGAGATTGCTCTTGAACACGATGAAATTCCAATTGGTTGTGTGATTGTCAAGGACGGAGAAATCATTGGTCGCGGGCATAATGCGCGTGAGGAACTGCAACGAGCGGTTATGCATGCGGAGATTATGGCGATAGAGAATGCGAACCTGAGTGAGGAGAGCTGGCGCTTGCTGGATTGCACGCTTTTTGTGACCATTGAGCCTTGTGTCATGTGTAGTGGGGCGATTGGACTCGCCCGTATTCCAAACGTGGTCTATGGGGCTAAAAACCAGAAATTTGGCGCTGCTGGGAGTTTGTACGATATCTTGACAGATGAGCGTCTCAATCATCGTGTGGAGGTTGAAACGGGAATTTTGGAAGATGAATGCGCAGCTATTATGCAGGATTTTTTTAGAAATAGACGGAAAAAATAATTTTGCTTTTAAAATGAATAGGAATGTGATATAATTAATAGTGGAGCAACAGTTCTGCGTGAAGCGGGTCAGGGGAGGAATCCAGCAGCCCTAAGCGATTTGAATTGTGTGCTCTTTTTTTCGTGCTTTTTCCGAATAAATAAGATAGAATAATCTAGAATAAATGATAATAGAAAAGAGAAGAATATGAAAATTCGTGGTTTTGAATTGGTTTCTAGTTTTACAGATGAAAATTTATTGCCTAAGCGTGAGACAGCGCATGCGGCTGGTTACGACTTAAAGGTTGCTGTGCGTACGGTTATTGCGCCAGGAGAGATTGTCTTGGTTCCGACAGGAGTTAAGGCTTATATGCAACCGACTGAGGTTCTCTATCTCTATGATCGCTCTTCAAACCCTCGTAAGAAGGGCTTGGTCTTGATTAATTCAGTTGGGGTCATTGATGGGGATTATTATGGAAATCCTGGGAATGAAGGGCATATTTTTGCGCAGATGAAGAATATCACAGACCAAGAGGTTGTTCTTGAAGTTGGGGAGCGTGTGGTTCAGGCTGTCTTTGCTCCTTTCTTAATTGCAGATGGAGATGAGGCTGATGGCGTTCGAACTGGTGGATTTGGATCGACAGGGCACTAGAATGAAGATTATCTTTGTACGTCATGGGAAGCCAGATTATTGTGAGTTAGAGGAGCGTTCTTATACGGGATTTGGGATAGATTTAGCACCCTTGTCTGAGAAGGGACGGCAGCAAGCTCAGGAACTGAGCACCAATCCTTTACTCCTTTCAGCTGAAATAATCATATCTTCTGCAGTCACAAGAGCTTTAGAAACGGCTTTTTATGTGGTTTGTGCTACGGGTCTTCCTTTGAGAGTGGAGCCTTTATTACATGAATGGCAGGTCTATGAAAGTGGCATAGATAAATTTGAAAAAGCTCGTACTATGTTTCTAGAAAATAAGGGGGGAGTTACTTCCTAATAGTCCTATTCAATATGAGACAGCTGAAGAGATGAAGTCTCGTTTTTTAGAATGTATGTCTAAGTATCGAGAACATCAGACTGTGGTAGTTGTTGCTCATCGAATGCTCATGCGCCAGTTTGTGCCAAATGAGAAGATTGATTTTTGCCAAGTAATTGAGTGTGAGTTAGATATATAGAAAGAGGTTTATCATCGCAAAGAAAAAAGCGACATTTGTATGTCAAAATTGTGGGTATAATTCCCCTAAATATCTGGGACGATGTCCTAACTGTGGGTCTTGGTCTTCCTTTGTAGAAGAGGTTGAGGTTGCCGAGGTCAAAAATGCGCGTGTGTCTTTAACAGGTGAGAAAACCAAGCCCATGAAACTTGCTGAAGTGACCTCCATCAATGTCAATCGAACCAAGACAGAGATGGAGGAATTCAACCGTGTACTTGGAGGCGGAGTGGTACCAGGAAGTCTCGTCCTCATAGGTGGGGATCCTGGAATTGGGAAATCAACCCTTCTCCTACAAGTCTCAACCCAGTTGTCTCAAGTGGGGACTGTTCTCTACGTCAGTGGGGAGGAGTCTGCCCAGCAGATTAAGCTACGAGCAGAGCGTTTGGGAGATATTGATAGTGAGTTTTATCTCTATGCAGAGACCAATATGCAGAGTGTTCGAGCAGAGGTGGAGCGCATCCAGCCAGACTTCCTCATTATTGACTCTATCCAGACCATTATGTCTCCTGAGATTTCAGGGGTGCAGGGGTCTGTTTCTCAGGTGCGTGAGGTGACTGCAGAGCTCATGCAGCTGGCCAAAACTAATAATATTGCCATCTTTATCGTAGGTCATGTGACCAAGGAAGGAACATTAGCTGGGCCTCGTATGTTGGAGCATATGGTCGATACGGTGCTTTATTTTGAAGGAGAGCGCCACCATACCTTTCGTATTTTGAGAGCGGTCAAAAACCGTTTTGGTTCTACCAATGAAATTGGGATTTTTGAGATGCAGTCAGGTGGTTTGGTTGAGGTCCTCAATCCGAGTCAAGTTTTCCTAGAAGAGCGTTTGGATGGAGCAACTGGCTCGTCAATCGTTGTGACCATGGAAGGGACGCGTCCGATTTTGGCGGAGGTTCAGGCTTTGGTAACACCGACCATGTTTGGAAATGCCAAGCGTACGACGACAGGCCTTGATTTTAATCGTGCGAGTTTGATTATGGCTGTTTTGGAAAAACGGGCAGGTCTTCTCTTGCAAAATCAGGATGCTTATCTAAAATCTGCTGGCGGTGTCAAATTGGATGAACCTGCCATTGACTTAGCTGTTGCTGTTGCCATTGCTTCGAGTTATAAAGACAATCCTACCAATCCTCAGGAATGTTTTGTAGGAGAACTGGGCTTGACAGGAGAGATTCGGCGCGTGAATCGTATCGAGCAACGCATCAATGAAGCTGCTAAGCTGGGATTTACAAAAATCTATGTACCTAAGAATTCCTTGACAGGAATCACTCCACCCAAGGAAATTCAGGTCATTGGTGTGACAACGATTCAGGAAGTTTTGAAAAAGGTTTTTGCTTAATCTGTGACAAATCCTCTTAAAAATGATAAGATAGGAGCAATATTTGACTATCAAATTTTCAAGGAGGGAATCGTGTCGTATTTTGAACAGTTTATGCAAGCCAATCAGGCTTATGTTGCCCTACATGGGCAGTTAAATCTACCACTTAAACCCAAAACTAGAGTAGCCATTGTGACTTGTATGGACTCTCGTCTGCACGTTGCGCAAGCTCTGGGCTTGGCACTTGGGGATGCTCATATCTTGCGGAATGCAGGTGGTCGAGTGACTGAGGACATGATTCGTTCGCTGGTTATTTCCCAGCAACAAATGGGGACAAGAGAGATTGTGGTATTGCACCATACAGACTGTGGTGCTCAGACCTTTGAAAATGGTCCTTTTCAGGAGTATTTAAAAGAGGAACTAGGTGTCGATGTGTCAGATCAGGACTTTTTGCCCTTCCAAGATATAGAGGAGAGTGTACGCGAGGACATGCAACTTCTTATCGAGTCTCCCCTAATACCAGATGATGTCATTATCTCTGGTGCTATTTACGATGTGGATACAGGAAGTATGACAGTCGTAGAATTATAAACACTTCATTTAGAAAGAAAGTGTATGAAGAAACAGTATTTTATTTATTTTTATTTTATTGCTATGTATTGGTTTACAGTATGAAACCATCTACTATACGGATGGTTCGATGTCAGGTGCGGAATATGGCCTAATGGGAGTTTCTATCTTTCTAGCTCTCTTTTACATGATTCCGGCTCTTTATTTCCTTTTCCGTATTGGGAAAAAATGGGAATTGCCAAAGAACGCCTTGATCTTGTCTTTATTGGGTGGGATGTTCCTTTCAGGCTGGTTGTCTAGCTTTGCTAATACCTATATCCATGATTTGCTAGGCGTTCTTTTCCCAGATAGTGCATTTTTAAATACCTTTGAAAGTGCGATTGTGGCTCCTTTGGTAGAAGAGCCCTTGAAATTATTGCCACTTGTCTTTGTTTTAGCTTTGATTCCTGTGCGAAAATTAAAATCATTGTTTTTACTAGGCATTGCTTCTGGTTTGGGATTCCAAATGATTGAGGATATTGGCTACATTCGTACAGATTTGCCAGAGGGCTTTGATTTTACCATTTCAAGGATTTTGGAGCGTATCATCTCAGGAATTGCCTCTCACTGGACTTTTTCAGGTCTAGCTGTAGTAGGTGTTTACTTGCTTTACAGAGCCTATAAAGGACAGAAGGTTGGCAAGAAACAGGGCCTTATTTTCCTAGGTTTAGCCTTGGGAACTCACTTCCTGTTTAATTCTCCGTTTGTTGAATTAGAGACAGAGTTACCCTTAGCGATTCCAGTGGTTATGGTTATTACTCTCTATGGTTTTTATCAGGCTTATCGCTTTGTTGAGAAGCACAACGAGTTGATGAACTAGAATATTTTTCAAAAGAATGATGCAAGGGTACAAATATGGTACCCTTCTTTTATTTTTGATTGAAAAATAGTGCAAAAAGCGCTACAATGGTAGATGGAAAAATCTTGTGAAAAGCACAAGCGATACATATATACCGGAGGAAATCATGTCTTTTTCTGATTTAAAGCTGTTTGCCCTTTCTTCTAATCAAGAATTGGCAAAACGTGTAGCGCAGGAGATTGGGATAGAGTTGGGGAAATCAAGTGTTCGTCAATTTTCAGATGGAGAGATTCAGGTCAACATCGAAGAATCAATCCGTGGGAAACACGTCTTTATCCTACAATCAACTAGTTCGCCTGTAAATGACAATCTGCTTGAAATTTTGATTATGGTAGATGCTTTGAAGCGTGCGAGTGCAGAATCTGTCAATGTTGTCATGCCTTACTATGGGTATGCACGTCAGGATAGAAAGGCAAGAGCGCGTGAGCCAATCACTTCAAAACTTGTCGCAAATATGCTTGAAGTAGCTGGAGTGGATCGTTTATTGACAATCGACTTGCATGCTGCCCAGATTCAAGGATTCTTTGATATTCCTGTGGATCACTTGATGGGGGCTCCTCTGATTGCGGATTATTTTGAGCGTCGTGGCATGGTTGGTTCTGACTATGTGGTTGTCAGCCCAGACCATGGAGGAGTGACTCGTGCCCGTAAGTTGGCAGAATTTTTGAAAACATCTATCGCTATCATTGATAAACGTCGTAGCGTTGATAAGATGAATACTAGTGAAGTCATGAATATCATCGGTAAGGTCGAAGGCAAGACTTGTATCTTGATTGATGATATGATTGATACGGCTGGAACGATTTGTCACGCTGCAGACGCCCTTGCGGAAGCTGGTGCTGTTGAAGTATATGCAAGCTGTACGCACCCAGTTCTTTCTGGTCCTGCTATGGACAATATCCAAAAATCAGCTATTAAGAAATTGGTTGTTTTGGATACCATCTATCTGCCAGAAGAGCGTTTGATTGATAAGATTGAGCAGATTTCAATTGCTCATTTATTGGGGGATGCTATCGTGCGTATCCATGAAAAACGCCCACTTTCTCCACTTTTCAGTATTGAGAAAAAGATTTAAGTTTTTGCTTAGAATAAAACATACTCCTAGCAGAAGTGAACTGCTAGGAGCTTTTTTGTAGCCAAAATCTGCAAGCCTTTTCAAAATGTGCTATACTGATGAAAAAGGAGGATTTTTATGAGTCAAGAATTTATCAATCCAAGTGATGGCGTGATTCGTCAGTATCTTGCAACGAGTAAAACCCTTGCTGTGGTGGGCTTGTCAGACCGTGAAGAAACAACTAGCAATCGAGTGACCAAGGAAATGCAGGCTCGGGGTTATAAAATTATCCCAGTCAATCCCAAGGCGGCAGGTGGTGAAATCTTGGGTGAAAGGCCTATGCTAGCCTAGCAGAGATTCCTTTTCCTGTAGACATTGTTAATGTTTACCGTCGCAGCGAGTTTTTGCCTGATGTGGCGCGTGATTTTCTCAAAGCTGATGCTAAGATTTTTTGGGCACAGCTAGGACTTGAAAGTCTAGAAGCGGAAGAAATCTTGCGTGCTGGTGGATGTGATGATATCGTGATGAATCGTTGTATTAAGAGAGAACATACACGCTTGATTGAGGAAGCATAAGAAAAAGGTAGCTGGTGGGCTACCTTTTGTGTTAGAAAATGCCAATAAGGGTCTGCATACCAAGACTGGTGAGGATGATGGCAATCCAGCAGATGGCTCCGAGAATAATGGATTTTCCGCTGGATTTGACCATAGCGACCAGATTAGTTTTGAGACCGATAGCACTCATGGCCATGATAATGAAAAATTTGGAGAGTTGTTTGAGAGGGGTAAAGAAACTACTGGACACACCGAGAGAGGTTAGGATAGTAGTTAGGAGAGATGCAAGGATAAAGTAAAGGATAAAAAGTGGGAAGACTTTTTTCAGTTGTAGGCCTTGCTTATTTTTTTGCTCGCGACTTTGCCAATAGGAGAGAAAGAGAGTGATGGGGATGATAGCCAGAGTACGTGTGAGTTTGACAATGGTTGCGGATTCGAGGGTATTTGTCTGGTAGAGACTATCCCAGGCGCTAGCTGTGGCGGTTACAGAGGAAGTATCATTGACTGCAGTTCCTGCAAAGAGGGCGAAGCCGTCATTGGATAGATGAAGCCAGGTGCCGAGGGTTGGAAAGATGAGCGCAGCCAAGACATTGAAGAAAAAGATAACGGAGATGGCTTGGGCGACTTCCTTTTCCTTGGCGTGAATAACAGGCGCTGTCGCCGCAATGGCAGAACCCCCACAGATAGAAGAACCTACTCCAATCAAGGTGGCCAGTTTTGTGTCCAGTGCAAAGAAGCGCTGGAAGAGATAGGCAACAATCAAGGCTATTGAGATGGTGGACAGAATGACAGGGAGTGAAGATTGCCCAACTGCGAAGACTTGCGAGATATTGAGACCGAAACCAAGCAAGATAACAGCATACTGGAGCAATTTCTTGGAACTAAAGGTCAATCCAGCATCCAGTTGTTTGTAGGGCGAGAGAAAGGGATGGAGAAGCATGCCTATGAAAATCGCAAAAACAGGCGCGCCAATCACAGGGAAGAATCCTCCTAAGTACCAAGATACGATGGAAATGAGAAGGCAGGCCAAGGTGCCTGCTCCATTTTTTGATAGAAATGACATAAAAACCTCCAAATAGAATCTGTTACCATTATAGACCTGTAAACAGGAAAAGTAAAATAGAAAGTGGAAAGCTATTCTCTAATGTATTTTTGCGGTCGGGGGGCTTTTGTAGTATAATAGAGATACGTTTTGAAAGTAGGAGGTATCTATGGACTTAACTAAGCGCTTTAATAAACAGTTAGATAAGATTCAAGTTTCGTTGATTCGTCAGTTTGACCAGGCTATTTCGGAGATTCCTGGGGTCTTGCGTTTGACCTTGGGGGAACCTGATTTTACAACGCCAGACCATGTCAAGGAGGCGGCTAAGCGAGCGATTGACCAGAACCAATCCTACTATACAGGGATGAGTGGCCTGCTGACTTTACGTCAAGCAGCTAGTGACTTTGTTAAGGAAAAGTACCAACTGGACTATGCTCCTGAAAATGAAATCTTGGTTACAATTGGGGCGACAGAGGCTTTATCTGCTACTTTGACAGCTATTTTGGAAGAGGGAGACAAGGTACTCTTGCCAGCTCCTGCTTATCCGGGTTATGAACCGATTGTTAATCTAGTTGGAGCAGAGATTGTCGAGATTGACACAACTGAAAATGGGTTTGTCTTGACTCCTGAGATGTTGGAAAAGGCCATTTTGGAGCAGGGTGACAAGCTCAAGGCGGTTATTCTCAACTATCCGGCTAATCCGACAGGAATTACCTATAGTCGGGAGCAGTTGGAAGCTTTGGCGACTGTTTTACGCAAATACGAAATTTTCGTGATCTGTGATGAGGTTTACTCGGAATTGACCTATACAGGTGAAGCCCATGTGTCTCTAGGAACCATGCTAAGAGATCAGGCAATTATCATCAATGGTTTGTCTAAATCGCATGCTATGACAGGTTGGCGTTTGGGCTTGATTTTCGCTCCTGCGGTCTTCACAGCCCAGTTAATCAAGAGTCACCAGTATTTGGTCACTGCTGCAAATACCATGGCGCAACACGCTGCGGTGGAAGCTTTGACGGCTGGTAAAAACGATGCGGAGCTCATGAAAAAGGAATACATCCAGCGTCGGGACTATATCATCGAGAAAATGACTGCTCTTGGTTTTGAGATTATTAAACCAGACGGTGCCTTCTATATCTTTGCTAAGATTCCAGCAGGATATAATCAAGATTCTTTTGCTTTTCTGAAAGATTTTGCTCAGAAGAAGGCTGTTGCCTTTATCCCTGGTGCAGCCTTTGGGCGTTACGGGGAAGGTTATGTTCGCCTATCTTATGCAGCCAGCATGGAGACTATCAAAGAAGCCATGAAACGACTTGAGGAGTACATGAGAGAAGCATGATTCAGTCTATCAAGAGTCAAGGCTTGGTGCTCTACAATCGCAATTTTCGTGAGGATGACAAGCTAGTCAAGATTTACTGAGCAGGCTGGTAAACGCATGTTTTTTGTCAAACACGCTGGTCAGTCTAAGCTGGCTCCTGTTATTCAGCCCTTGGTGCTGGCTCGATTTCTCCTGCGAATCAATGATGACGGGCTCAGCTACATCGAGGACTACCATGAGGTGATGACCTTTCCCAAGATTAATAGTGATCTCTTTGTCATGGCCTATGCGACTTATGTTGCGGCTCTGGCCGATGCTAGTTTGCAGGATAGTCAGCAGGATGCTCCCTTATTTGCCTTCTTGAGAAAGACTCTAGAGTTGATGGAAGAGGGTTTAGATTATCAAGTTTTGACCAATATTTTTGAAATTCAAATCTTGACCCGATTTGGTATTAGTCTCAATTTTAATGAGTGTGTCTTTTGCCATCGGATTGGTCAGGCTTTTGACTTTTCTTTCAAATATGGAGCCTGCCTCTGTCCAGATCATTATCATGAGGATGAGAGACGTTGCCATCTCAATCCCAATATCCCCTATCTGCTCAATCAATTTCAAGCTATTGATTTTGAGACCTTGGAGACCATTTCGCTCAAGCCTGAAATCAAGCAAGAGTTACGCCAATTTATGGATCAACTCTACGAAGAGTACGTTGGGATTCACCTAAAATCAAAGAAATTTATTGATTCCCTAGCAGACTGGGGACAATTACTAAAAGAGGAAAAGAAATGAAAAAAATCGCAGTAGATGCCATGGGGGGCGATTACGCACCTCAGGCCATCGTTGAGGGTGTCAATCAAGCCCTAGCTGACTTTTCAGATATCGAGATTCAACTCTATGGAGATGAAGCTAAAATCAAGAAATATCTAACAGCAACAGAGCGCGTCAGCATTATCCATACGGATGAGAAGATTGATTCAGACGATGAACCTACGAGAGCTATTCGGAAGAAGAAATGCCAGTATGGTCTTGGCGGCCAAGGCTGTCAAAGAAGGCGAAGCAGAGGCTGTTCTCTCAGCTGGGAATACAGGTGCTTTGTTGGCTGCTGGATTCTTCATCGTGGGTCGTATCAAGAATATCGACCGTCCTGGACTTATGTCAACCTTGCCGACTGTAGATGGGAAGGGGTTTGACATGCTGGACCTCGGTGCCAATGCGGAAAATACAGCCCAGCACCTCCATCAATACGCGGTTCTAGGATCCTTCTATGCTAAAAATGTCCGTGGCATTGCGCAACCACGTGTTGGCTTGCTCAACAACGGAACAGAGAGTAGTAAGGGCGACCCGCTTCGTAAGGAAACTTATGAATTACTAGCCGCTGATGAAAGTTTGAACTTTATCGGAAACGTGGAAGCGCGTGATTTGATGAATGGCGTTGCGGATGTTGTCGTGGCAGATGGTTTCACGGGAAACGCTGTGCTCAAATCCATTGAAGGGACAGCCATGGGAATCATGGGCTTGCTCAAGACCGCTATTACAGGTGGTGGGCTTCGAGCGAAATTAGGCGCCCTTCTTCTCAAGGACAGCCTCAGAGGTTTGAAAAACAGCTCAACTACTCAGATGTTGGTGGAGCAGTCTTGTTTGGTGTCAAGGCACCTGTTGTCAAGACTCATGGCTCAAGCGATGCCAAAGCTGTCTATAGTACAATCCGCCAGATCCGTACCATGCTAGAAACAGACGTAGTTGCCCAGACTGCGCGTGAATTTTCAGGAGAATAAAAGAGATGACAGAAAAAGAAATTTTTGACCGTATTGTGACCATTATCCAAGAGCGACAGGGAGAGGACTTTGTCGTGACAGAATCCTTGAGTCTGAAAGACGATTTGGATGCTGACTCCGTTGACTTGATGGAATTTATCTTGACGCTGGAAGATGAATTTAATATCGAAATCAGCGATGAGGAAATTGATCAACTCCAAAGTGTAGGAGATGTGGTTAAGATTATTCAAGGAAAATAAAGAGGCCTTTTGTCAACTGTAGTGGGTTGAAGAAAAGCTAGGATCGAGACTCTGGGATAAAAAGTTCTCAGTCACAAAAAAAGCTAGAGAGTTCTAATTGGACTTAGCCTGGTGGCGTGATCACCAAACGACGCAAGCTCTCTTTGAGTTGACCAAGGAGCATCACCAGCATGTTTATGGAGATCAAGGAATTTTGAATCACTACTTCAAGGATGCTTGGCTTCGCCTGCCTTTGACCTATAACCTTCAAGTGGGATCGGATAAGGATCAGCATCAGTATGGGGACTTGGCCTTGTATGATGAGTTTCCAGGTCTTCCAGCAGTTATTCATTATACATCTCACAATAAACCCTGGATAGCCAATCGTTTCAATCATTTTAGAGAGATTTGGTGGTTCTATTATGCTTTATCTTGGGAAGATGCCTTATTCCACTTGGGAAAAATGTAGAGGATAACTTCCTAATGTACAAGCTCTTGCTTAAGGCTGAGCGTGTTATTCATACAGAGAAGTGTATCTACTGGTATCGGGTCGGAAGAGAGGACACCTTATCCCAGGTCTGGAATGAGAAGCGCGTCCTGGATGAAATGGAAGCAAAAAATGAAAAGCTGGATCTTTTAGGAATGATGGGATATGATCTGACTTTGCATAGCTATATCTACAAGACAAGATTGAAGCGAGCGATTGAAAAGCTTGAAGAAGCCCAGCTACAAGAAACAGAAACCTATCAATGTGCCCGTATAAACTTAGGTTTGTTGGAGCCCTAGATTCTTAGTTAGTGGGCTCCTTTTTAGAAAGGATTCTTATGCTAGTTATTGCACCAGAAAATAATAGAGAGTTGAAAAAAGTCAGAAAGCTACTGGCTATCTTGGGGCAGTCTTATCAGATCCTGTTTACCAATTTGGAAACAGATTTGGGGCTAGGTGAAGATAGTTTGGCTTCCCTCTTGACCTATACAGATCCCAGCTCTAGGGAGGGGCAACCCCTCTTTTTTAATGACTTACCTGTTCCTGATTATTGGGAGCCATGGACTATGGGGATTACGACCTATATTTTTGATGGTCAGAAACGAAGAGGAAATATAATCTTACGAAAAGATATCCAATCACGAACCGTAGAGTATGTGGAGTGGCTGGGTGAGGGGGGATACTGTTCTGACTATTGAAGATTACAATCGTTATGGTTGGAGAAGCCGTAAACGACTGTTGGAAGAAGCCGGACAAACCTACCTAGAAATTTACTACAATCGAAATCAGGAAGAGGTCTTGCATCATTTTGTCAAAAAGGGGTATTTCCTCTATCAGAAAAAGTCTGGTCTAGATCAGCTTTATGCCAATGAGGAGGAGTTGAGACGAGCTCTATTCGAAAAGGTCCTTTCTGGTCAGGAACCCCTTATATGTTTGGATTCGAAGGTAGTTCCCCTCCTACAAGAACTTGGAAAGGAAGACCTGATTTTTTGCAGTCCTCATCAAGAGAATTTAAGTGACCTTCAAAAACAAGTCAAGCAGATACTCATCTTGAATTACTATGCTCCTGAAGATCGAAAAGCGGACCTTCAATATGTGGCTGGATTGGTTGATTCTGGGACAATTACCTTTCAAACTAAGGCTTTGATCATGACAGCATCAGAAGAAGTGGAAAGCTTGGCCTACTTGGTAGAAAGTCTTCCCGGAGTGGACTTTCATGTTGCAGCCCTAACCAACATGGGACCTAAATTAACCAATTTAAGCTCTATTCCTAATCTTCATCTCCATCCGAATTGCTCAGAGGAGCGTTTTCAGGAGTTATTGGCAAGCTGCTCGCTATATTTGGATGTGAACCATGGTAGGGAAGTTTCAGCAGCCTCTATGAGAGCAATTGAAAGTGGGCAGTTAATTCTTGGATTAAACACGACTGTTCATTATGAGGCTTACAAAAAATTACCAACTGTCCTCGCATCCAGCGATTTATTACTAGAAAAGATCAAAGATGTGTTGCAATCACCAGAAGAGTTTACTAATCGGATTGAGGAACAAAGAGTCGTCTTGCAATTGGCTAAGAAAGAAGACCTGCTTGCATTCTTCAATTGTCGAGGGGGAGGAAGCCAAATGACCATTTATACCTTTAATCTCTTGGTGGGATATGAACCAAATGGGGTAGATGTGGCTCAGGCTTCTCGGGCAATTATGCTTCGTCAGTTGCAGGAGCCAGCACGATTTGTCTTTACGACCTGGCCTAGTCCTCAGAAGTTAGCCTATTATCTCTCACTTGGCCACAAGGATGAAGAACTCTTATACGCCTATCTCAGCTTTACAGATCAAGAAATCAGTGTTCCTTCTGTCACAGTCGAGGCTCTACAAACGGACTTTCAGCTAACGCGACTAGATTTGGTGAAAAAGACGGAGACTGAGGCCCATTACCAGATTTCTAATGAACAATCACTGGTTTTTACTTTAGATCTTTATCATCAAGGCTGTGTTCGCTATATTGATTATCTAGTGAGAGGATCTATGGTAAAACGGGAGTGGTATGGAGCTAAAAAAATAGTTACAGAGTACTTTGTAGATGGGGTCATCGTTCGACGAACCTATCACCATCAAAATGGCAGAGTAGCTTTTCAGGAAATCAAGCAGGGAAAAGACTGGTTTTATCAAATGGGAAGGGAAATCTTATTGACCCAAACTCAAGTGTTGGAACGTTTTCTTGATCGACTTGATTTAGGGAAGGAGGATATTCTCTTTCTTGATCGAGCATCCTTAATGGACTTTTCCCGTCCTATTCTTGAGCAAAAGACTTCTGCTCGCTTAGGGTTTGTCTTTCACTCGGAGCATGAATTTTTGAATGGTTCTCTTAATTATGAGTACTATTATGTATTTAAATATATGCAACGCTTTGACTTCCTGCTAACAGCAACAGAACTTCAAAAAGAGGTCTTATTAGAAACCTTTAAAAAGCAAGGTATAGATGTACTTCCTATTTATGTAATTCCTGTTGGACATTTGGATCAGTTACAGCAACCATCGTCCCCTCGCCAACCTCTGAGCTTGATAACAGCCTCTCGTCTGGATCCTCGTAAACGAATTGATTTAGCCATTAGGGCGGTTGCTTTGGCCCATCAAAGGGTACCCGCTTTGCAATTTCATATCTTTGGTAAAGGAGAAGAGGAACCTACTTTGCGCCAGCTTATCCAAGATCTTCATGCGGATGATTATATCTTGCTTCAAGGGTATGCAGATTTAGAGTCTCTCTATCCTCAGTATCAAGTTTATGTCACGACTTCCCAGTGGGAAACCTTTGGTTTAACCCTGATGGAAGCCATTGGTTCGGGGTTGGTCTTACTTGGTTTTGATGCTCGCTATGGTAATCCAACCTTCATTCAGGATGGAAAAAAATGGCTATCTAGTTCCATATGGTGTGGATAGAAATGAAGAAGAATTGGTTGCTGACATGGCAGAGAAGCTCGTTTTTATCTTAGAAAATGACTTGAAGTCTATGCACCAGACTTCTTATGATCTCGCAAGGAACTATTTGAGAGAAAGGATTGTTCAAGCTTGGCGTCAAGTGCTCGACGAACTGAGGGAGAACCTTTAAAGCCCTGAATACTAAGTGAATGAGTCTGATTTCTGCAGGGTGAAAAACTCGGCTCTTTGTCAACTGTAGTGGGTTGAAGAAAAGCTAAGATCTAGAAAGGACAAATTTCGTCCTTTCTTTTTTGATGTTCAGAGCGATAAAAATCCGTTTTTTGAAGTTTTCAAAGTTCCTGAAACCAAATGTATTTCGTTTGATAAGTTTGATGAGATTATTGGTCACTTCCAGTTTGGCGTTGGAATAGTGTAACTGAAGGGAATTAAGGATTTTCTCTTTGTCCTTAAGAGAGATTTTAAAGATAGTCTGAAAGAAAAGATGAACCTTCTTTAGATTGTCCTCGATGAGTCCGAAAAATTTGTCAGACTCTTTATTCTGAAAGTGGAAAAGCAAGAGCTGATAGCACTTGAATCAACGCTTTTTAAGAAGAATTCTAGTAGGCATACCAGTCGTTTCGAGGTAAGGGACCTTAGACGGTTTTTGAAAATCATATTTCTTAATTTGGCTTCTGCAATCAGGGCAAGATGGAGCCTCATAATCCAGTTTAGCGATGATTTCCTTGTGGGTATCCTTATTAACAACATCCACAAATTGGATATTAGGGTCTTTAATATCGAGTAGTTGTGTGATAAAATGTAATGGTTCCATATGAATCTTTCTAATGCGTTGTTTTGTCGCTTTTCATGATAGGTCATATGGGACTTTTTTCTACACAAAAATAGGCTTCATAATATACAGATAGGATTTACTCACTACAAATCGTATAGAGCCATAATAAGCACCCTGATGTATATTATCAACCAATGACTCTTGATATGACAAAAATGATTGTTGAGTATATATAGGAGTTCCAAGGCACTTGCTTTGGAATTTTTTCTTGGGTTCAAGCGACCGTTTAGGAACAGATTTAGTCTTTCTAGGGACAGGAGAAATCTGAGGAGAAATAGGGGATATAATGAAATTAGAAAAATCATACTCTTCGAAAATCTCTTCAAACCACGTCAACGTCGCCTTGCCGTACTCAAGTACAGCCTGCGGCTAGTTTCCTAGTTTGCTCTTTGATTTTCATTGAGTATTAGAAATAGCAGGGACATTAGAAATTGAAGTAATAAATAGGGTGTCGTAAATGTTACTATCAATGATTTATTTGTCTCAAGCTTGCCTAGGGTGATAGTAAAACATCAATTTCCTTTCATACCATATTTTTAGTAGGTAGGACATTTGTTCTGCCTATTTTTTTATTCCAAAAGTGCAGTTGGGAGGGAGATAGGCGCATTTGGGGAGGAAGTCCAGTTTTTGTTTGGTGATTGGGGTAAGATAGTTGTTATCAGATGAATTTAGGAAAAGGAGATGAATATGAAATTTGGGAAACGTCATTATCGTCCGCAGGTGGATCAGATGGACTGCGGTGTAGCTTCATTAGCCATGGTTTTTGGCTACTATGGTAGCTATTATTCCTTGGCTCACTTGCGAGAATTGGCAAAGACGACCATGGATGGGACGACGGCCTTGGGCTTGGTCAATGTGGCAGAGGAGATTGGCTTTGAGACGCGAGCAATTAAGGCGGATATGACGCTTTTTGATTTGCCAGATTTGACTTTTCCTTTTGTTGCCCATGTGCTTAAGGAAGGAAAATTGCTCCACTACTATGTGGTGACTGGGCAGGATAAGGATAGCATTCATATTGCCGACCCAGATCCTGGGGTGAAATTGACCAAACTGCCACGTGAGCTTTTTGCGGAAGAATGGACAGGAGTGACTCTGTTTATGGCACCTAGTCCAGACTACAAGCCTCATAAGGATCAAAAGAATGGTCTGCTCTCTTTTATCCCTATATTAGTGAAGCAGCGTGGCTTGATTGCTAATATCGTTTTGGCAACACTCTTGGTAACCTTGATTAACATTGTGGGTTCTTATTATCTGCAGTCTATCATTGATACCTATGTGCCAGATCAGATGCGTTCGACGCTGGGGATTATTTCTATTGGGCTGGTGATTGTTTATATTCTTCAGCAGGTCTTGTCTTACGCTCAGGAGTATCTCTTACTTGTTTTGGGGCAACGCTTGTCGATTGATGTGATTTTATCCTATATCAAGCATGTTTTTCACCTGCCTATGTCCTTTTTTGCGACACGCAGGACAGGGGAAATCGTGTCTCGTTTTACAGATGCTAACAGTATCATCGATGCACTGGCTTCAACCATTCTTTCGATTTTCCTAGATGTGTCAACGGTCGTCATTATTTCTCTTGTTTTATTTTCACAAAATACCAATCTCTTTTTCATGACTTTATTGGCGCTGCCTATCTACACAGTGATTATCTTTGCTTTTATGAGGCCGTTTGAAAAGATGAATCGGGATACCATGGAAGCCAATGCGATTCTGTCTTCTTCTATCATTGAGGATATCAACGGTATTGAGACTATCAAGTCCTTGACCAGTGAAAGTCAGCGTTACCAAAAGATTGACAAGGAATTTGTAGATTATCTGAAAAAATCCTTTACCTATAGTCGGGCAGAGAGTCAGCAAAAAGCTCTGAAAAAGGTTGCCCATCTCTTGCTCAATGTCGGTATTCTCTGGATGGGGGCTGTTCTGGTCATGGATGGCAAGATGAGTTTGGGGCAGTTGATTACCTATAATATCTTGCTTGTTTACTTTACCAATCCTTTGGAAAATATCATCAACCTGCAAACCAAGCTTCAGACAGCGCAGGTTGCCAATAACCGTCTGAATGAGGTTTATTTGGTAGCTTCTGAGTTTGAGGAGAAGAAAACGGTTGAGGATTTGAGCTTAATGAAGGGAGAGATGACTTTCAAGCAGGTTTCCTACAAGTATGGCTATGGTCGAGATGTCTTGTCAGATATCAATTTGACTATTCCTCAGGGTTCTAAGGTGGCTTTTGTGGGAATTTCAGGGTCAGGTAAGACGACATTGGCCAAGATGATGGTTAATTTTTACGACCCAAGTCAGGGAGAGATTAGTCTGGGTGGTGTCAATCTCAATCAGATTGATAAAAAGGCCTTGCGCCAGTATATCAACTATCTGCCTCAACAGCCCTATGTCTTTAACGGAACGATTTTGGACAATCTTCTTTTGGGAGCCAAGGAGGGGACGACTCAAGAGGATATCTTACGGGCGGTCGAATTGGCAGAGATTCGGGAGGACATTGAGCGCATGCCGCTGAATTACCAGACGGAATTGACTTCGGATGGGGCAGGGATCTCAGGTGGTCAACGTCAGAGAATTGCTCTGGCGCGTGCTCTCTTGACAGATGCGCCGGTCTTGATTTGGATGAGGCAACTAGCAGTCTGGATATTCTGACAGAGAAGCGAATTGTCGATAATCTCATGGCTTTAGACAAGACCTTGATTTTCATTGCTCACCGCTTGACCATTGCTGAGCGGACAGAGAAGGTTGTTGTCTTGGATCAGGGCAAGATTGTTGAAGAAGGAAATCATGCTGATTTACTTGCACAGGGTGGATTTTACGCCCATTTGGTCAATAGCTAGAAAGAGGAGAGGATGAAACCAGAATTTTTAGAAAGTGCGGAGTTTTATAATCGTCGTTACCATAATTTTTCCAGTCGGGTGATTGTACCCATGTCCCTTCTGCTCGTGTTTTTACTTGGCTTTGCAACTTTGGCAGAGAAGGAGATGAGTTTGTCTACTAGAGCTACTGTCGAGCCTAGTCGTATCCTTGCAAATATCCAGTCAACTAGCAACAATCGTATTCTTGTCAATCATTTGGAAGAAAATAAGCTGGTTAAAAAGGGAGAACTGTTGGTTCAATATCAAGAAGGGGCAGAGGGTGTCCAAGCGGAGTCTTATGCCAGTCAGTTGGACATGCTCAAGGATCAAAAAAAGCAATTGGAGTATTTGCAGAAGAGCCTGCAAGAAGGGGAGAACCACTTTCCAGAGGAGGATAAGTTTGGCTACCAAGCCACCTTTCGCGACTACATCAGTCAAGCAGGCAGTCTTAGGGCTAGTACATCGCAACAAAATGAGACCATCGCGTCCCAGAATGCAGCAGCTCGTCAAACCCAAGCTGAAATCGGCAACCTCATCAGCCAAACAGAGGCTAAAATTCGCGATTACCAGACAGCTAAGTCAGCTATTGAAACAGGTGCTTCCTTGGCCAGTCAGAATCTAGCCTATTCTCTCTACCAGTCCTACAAGTCTCAGGGTGAGGAAAATCCGCAAGCTAAAGCTCAGGCAGTTGCGCAGGTTGAAGCGCAGCTTTCTCAGTTAGAATCTAGTCTTGCTACTTACCGTGTCCAGTATGCAGGTTCAGGTACCCAGCAAGCCTATGCGTCAGGTTTAAGCAGTCAATTGGAATCTCTTAAATCACAACACTTGGCTAAGGTTGGTCAGGAATTGACCCTTCTAGACCAGAAAATTTGGAGGCAGAATCGGGTAAGAAGGTTCAGGGAAATCTTTTAGAAAAGGGGAAAATTACGGCGAGTGAGGATGGGGTGCTTCACCTTAATCCTGAGACCAGTGATTCTACCATGGTTGCAGAAGGTGCCCTACTAGCCCAACTCTATCCGTCCTTGGAAAAAGAAGGGAAAGCCAAACTCACAGCTTATCTAAGTTCAAAAGATGTAGCAAGGATTAAGGTCGGTGATTCTGTTCGCTATACGACGACTCATGATGCCAAGAATCAACTTTTCCTAGATTCTACTATTACCAGCATCGATGCGACAGCTACCAAGACTGAAAAAGGGAATTTCTTTAAAATTGAGGCGGAGACTAATCTAACTTCTGAGCAGACTGAAAGACTTCGTTACGGGGTGGAAGGCCGCTTACAGATGATTACGGGCAAGAAAAGTTACCTGCGTTATTATTTGGATCAATTTTTGAACAAAGAGTAATGTTCGTGTTTTTAGAGTTAAATAATTTTTAAACTGTGAGAAAGATGTTTCTTGCAGTCTTTTTCTTTATGATTCCTGAAGTCACTGCGTTATTTATTCGGTTAAATTCTTGTAATTTTAGGTTTTTTATGGTAGAATGTGCTCAAGTAATACGAAAGGCGAACTTTAAAATGTCAAAACAATTGATCTATTCGGGAAAAGCTAAAGATATCTATACAACTGAGGATGAAAATCTTATCATTTCAACTTACAAGGACCAGGCGACTGCTTTTAACGGTGTCAAGAAGGAGCAGATTGCAGGTAAGGGAGTGTTGAATAATCAGATTTCATCTTTTATTTTTGAGAAATTAAATGCGGCTGGTGTGGCGACTCACTTTGTGGAGAAGCTTTCAGACACGGAACAACTCAATAAAAAGGTTAAGATTATTCCTTTGGAAGTCGTGCTCCGAAACTATACTGCTGGTTCCTTTTCAAAACGTTTTGGCGTAGACGAAGGTATCGCATTTGAGACTCCGATTGTCGAATTTTACTATAAAAATGATGATTTGGATGATCCATTTATCAATGACGAGCATGTGAAATTCTTAAAGATTGCGGATGACCAGCAAATCGCCTACTTGAAGGAAGAAACCCGTCGTATCAATGAACTTTTGAAAACTTGGTTTGCTGAGATTGGGCTTAAGTTGATTGACTTTAAGCTAGAGTTCGGTTTTGACAAGGATGGCAAGATTATCTTGGCAGATGAATTTTCACCAGATAACTGCCGTTTGTGGGATGCGGATGGTAATCACATGGATAAGGATGTTTTCCGTAGAGGATTGGGAGAGCTAACAGACGTTTACGAGATTGTTTTGGAAAAGTTGCAAGGTTTGAAATAATCTGTTTGCAAGACTCTCAAGGTCGTTGGAACATTGCAAGAGCTGAAATAAAGGAATAAGAATTGATGGATAAACGTATTTTTGTTGAAAAAAAGGCTGATTTTCAGGTCAAGTCAGAGAGTTTGGTAAGAGAGCTCCAGCACAACTTGGGACTTTCAAGCTTGAAAAGTATTCGCATCGTGCAAGTGTATGATGTATTTGACTTGGCAGAGGACTTGTTTGCGCCTGCAGAGAAACACATCTTCTCTGAGCAGGTAACAGACCATGTCTTGGACGAAGCGGCTGTGCAGGCGGATCTGGCTAACTATGCTTTCTTTGCTATTGAAAGCCTGCCAGGGCAATTTGACCAGCGTGCGGCTTCTTCACAGGAAGCCTTGCTTTTACTGGGCAGTTCGAGTGATGTGACAGTCAATACAGCCCAACTTTACTTGGTTAATAAAGATATTGATGCGACTGAGTTAGAAGCGGTCAAGAACTACTTGCTCAATCCAGTTGATTCTCGTTTCAAGGATATCACGACAGGGATCGCCAAGCAAGAATTTTCAGAGTCAGACAAAACCATTCCGAAATTGACTTTCTTTGAAAGCTATACAGCAGAAGACTTTGCTCGCTACAAAGCTGAACAAGGGATGGCTATGGAAGTGGATGATTTGCTCTTTATCCAAGACTACTTCAAGTCAATCGGGCGCGTACCAACTGAGACTGAACTCAAGGTTTTGGACACTTACTGGTCTGATCACTGCCGTCACACGACTTTTGAGACAGAGTTAAACATATCGACTTTTCAGCTTCTAAATTCCAAAAACAATTGCAGGCGACTTATGATAAGTATATTGCCATGCGTGATGAGTTGGGACGTACGGAAAAACCGCAAACCTTGATGGATATGGCTACTATTTTCGGTCGTTATGAGCGTGCTAATGGACGTTTGGATGATATGGAAGTGTCTGACGAAATCAATGCATGCTCAGTCGAAATTGAAGTGGACGTTGATGGTGTCAAGGAACCTTGGCTCCTCATGTTTAAAAACGAAACCCACAATCACCCAACGGAAATTGAGCCATTTGGTGGGGCTGCTACCTGTATTGGTGGAGCCATTCGTGACCCATTGTCAGGACGTTCATACGTTTATCAGGCAATGCGGATCTCAGGTGCCGGTGATATTACAGCACCGATTTCGGAAACGCGTGCTGGGAAATTGCCACAACAGGTCATTTCTAAGACAGCGGCTCATGGTTATTCTTCATACGGTAACCAGATTGGGCTTGCGACGACCTACGTTCGTGAGTACTTCCACCCAGGTTTCGTTGCTAAGCGTATGGAACTAGGTGCTGTTGTCGGTGCAGCTCCTAAGGGCAACGTTGTCCGTGAAAAACCGGAAGCGGGCGATGTCATTATCCTTCTCGGTGGTAAGACTGGACGTGATGGTGTCGGTGGTGCGACGGGCTCTTCTAAAGTTCAAACGGTTGAGTCTGTGGAAACTGCTGGAGCTGAGGTTCAAAAAGGGAATGCCATCGAAGAACGTAAGATTCAGCGCCCTCTTCCGTAATGGTGATGTCACTCGTCTCATCAAGAAATCCAACGACTTTGGTGCTGGTGGTGTCTGTGTAGCCATCGGTGAATTGGCAGACGGTCTTGAAATTGACCTCAACAAGGTGCCTCTTAAATACCAGGGCTTGAATGGTACCGAAATTGCCATCTCTGAATCACAAGAACGGATGGCGGTTGTGGTGCGTCCTGAAGACGTAGATGCCTTCGTTGTTGAATGTAACAAAGAAAATATTGACGCTGTTGTCGTGGCGACAGTGACGGAAAAACCAAATCTAGTCATGCACTGGAATGGTGAGACAATAGTGGACTTGGAGCGTCGTTTCCTTGACACCAATGGTGTGCGTGTGATCGTCGATGCTAAGGTTGTGGACAAGGATGTCAAGCTTCCAGAAGAACGTCAAACATCTGCTAACACACTTGAAGTTGATACCCTTGCGGTTCTATCTGATTTGAATCATGCGAGTCAAAAAGGATTGCAGACTATCTTTGACTGCTCTGTTGGACGCTCAACGGTTAATCACCCACTTGGTGGTCGTTACCAACTCACACCAACTGAGGCATCTGTGCAGAAATTACCAGTTCAACACGGTGTGACTCATACTGCGTCAGTCATGGCTCAAGGTTTCAACCCTTATCTAGCTGAATGGTCTCCATACCACGGTGCTGCCTATGCGGTGATCGAAGCAACTGCTCGTTTGGTTGCTGCTGGTGCAAACTGGTCTAAGGCTCGCTTCTCTTACCAAGAGTACTTCGAGCGCATGGACAAGCAAGCTGAGCGTTTTGGTCAGCCAGTAGCAGCTCTCCTAGGCTCTATCGAGGCACAAATTCAGCTTGGTTTGCCATCTATCGGTGGTAAGGACTCCATGTCTGGTACCTTTGAAGAATTGACGGTACCACCAACCTTGGTTGCCTTTGGGGTAACAACAGCAGATAGCCGGAAGGTGCTTTCTCCTGAGTTCAAAACTGTTGGGGAAAATATCTACTACATTCCAGGCCAAGCACTCTCAGCAGAGATTGATTTTGACTTAATTAAGTCAAATTTTGCTCGATTTGAAGCCCTTCAAAAGGCTCACAAAGTAACAGCAGCTTCAGCTGTCAAATATGGTGGTGTGCTTGAAAGTTTGGCTCTTGCTACCTTTGGAAATCATATTGGTGCAGAGGTGACCTTGCCTGAACTTGAAACGGCTTTGACAGCACAATTAGGCGGATTTGTCTTCACATCTCCTGAAGAAATCGTTGGATTGGAGAAGATTGGACAAACGAAAGCGGACTTTACACTAACTGTCAATGGTGTGAAGCTAGATGGACAGAAACTTGACAGTGCCTTCCAAGGAAAACTAGAAGAAGTTTATCCAACAGAATTTGCCCAAGCGAAAGAACTTGCGGAAGTACCAGCTGTGGCATCAGATGTTGTGATTAAAGCCAAAGAAAAGGTTGAAAAACCTGTGGTTTATATCCCAGTCTTCCCAGGCACCAACTCGGAATATGACTCAGCTAAGGCCTTCGAAAAAGAAGGTGCAGAGGTTAACTTGGTACCATTCGTGACACTCAACGAAGAAGCCATTGTCAAGTCAGTTGAAACCATGGTTGACAACATCGGCAAGGCCAACATTCTCTTCTTTGCAGGTGGCTTCTCAGCTGCGGATGAACCAGATGGTTCAGCTAAGTTTATCGTCAACATCCTGCTTAATGAAAAAGTCCGTGTGGCTATTGATAGCTTTATTGCTCGTGGTGGCTTGATTATCGGTATCTGTAATGGATTCCAGGCTTTGGTCAAATCAGGTCTTCTTCCATACGGGAACTTTGAAGATGCCAGCGGTACTAGTCCAACCCTCTTCTACAATGATGCCAACCAACACGTGGCCAAGATGGTGGAAACTCGGATTGCCAATACCAACTCGCCATGGTTGGCTGGGGTGCAAGTGGGTGATATCCACGCTATTCCTGTTTCACACGGTGAAGGGAAGTTTGTCGTGACGGCTGAGGAATTTGCGGAGCTCCGTAACAATGGACAAATCTTTAGCCAATACGTGGACTTCGAAGGTAAACCAAGTATGGATTCTAAGTACAATCCAAATGGTTCTGTCCATGCCATCGAAGGAATTACCAGCAAGAACGGCCAAATCATCGGTAAGATGGGACACTCAGAACGTTATGAAGACGGTCTTTTCCAAAACATTCCAGGCAATAAAGACCAGCACCTGTTCGCGTCGGCGGTTAAATACTTTACTGGAAAGTAAGACTTGCAGATTTCTAATAGATAGTATCAGTAATGTAAAAGTCATGTAGATTTAGCTCTTGGTGCTACACAAATAAAAATTAGGTATATAAAATGACATACGAAGTAAAATCTCTTAATGAAGAATGTGGTGTTTTCGGTATCTGGGGACATCCAGATGCTGCTAAATTGACCTATTTTGGTCTCCACAGTCTTCAGCACCGTGGTCAGGAGGGGGCAGGAATCCTCTCCAATGATCAGGGACAATTGAAGCGCCATCGTGACATGGGACTTTTATCAGAAGTGTTCAGAAATCCTGCTAATTTGGATAAATTGACAGGAACTGGTGCGATTGGGCATGTGCGTTATGCGACTGCTGGCGAAGCTTCTGTAGATAACATCCAGCCCTTCCTCTTCCGTTTTCACGATATGCAGTTTGGCTTGGCTCATAATGGGAATCTGACCAATGCATCCTCTCTCAAGAAAGAATTGGAAGATAGAGGAGCGATTTCAGCGCGACTTCGGACTCGGAAATTTTGGCTCACCTCATTCGTCGCAGTCACAATCCTAGTCTGATGGGCAAAATCAAGGAGGCGCTCAGCCTAGTTAAAGGTGGTTTTGCCTATATCTTGCTGTTTGAAGATAAGTTGATTGCGGCTCTTGACCCCAATGGATTCCGACCGCTTTCTATCGGGAAAATGGCCAACGGAGCGGTGGTGGTTTCCTCTGAAACCTGTGCTTTTGAGGTCATTGGTGCAGAGTGGATTCGTGATTTGAAGCCAGGTGAGATTGTGATCATTGATGACAAGGGAATCCAGTATGATAGCTATACAGATGATACCCAGTTAGCAATCTGTTCTATGGAGTATATCTACTTTGCTCGTCCTGATTCTAATATCCACGGTGTCAATGTCCATACGGCACGTAAACGTATGGGTGCCCAATTAGCGCGTGAATTCAAGCATGAGGCGGATATTGTGGTCGGTGTGCCCAATTCTTCCCTCAGCGCGGCTATGGGATTTGCGGAAGAGTCCGGGCTACCAAATGAAATGGGCCTCATCAAGAATCAATACACCCAACGTACCTTTATTCAACCGACTCAAGAATTACGGGAGCAAGGGGTGCGGATGAAACTATCTGCTGTTTCTGGTGTTGTAAAAGGCAAGCGTGTGGTTATGATTGATGACTCTATTGTACGTGGAACAACTTCTCGTCGTATCGTTCAGCTTTTGAAAGAAGCGGGTGCGACTGAAGTTCACGTTGCCATTGGTAGTCCAGCGCTAGCTTATCCATGTTTCTACGGGATTGATATCCAGACCCGTCAGGAGCTGATTGCAGCTAATCATACGGTCGAAGAAACTCGCCAAATCATTGGTGCGGACAGTCTGACTTACCTTTCTGTTGAAGGTTTGATTGATTCGATTGGGATTGAAACAGATGCGCCAAATGGTGGTCTCTGTGTCGCTTACTTTGACGGTGACTACCCAACACCTCTCTACGATTATGAAGAAGACTATCGTCGAAGTTTGGAAGAAAAGACCAGTTTATAAATAGATGACAGATTCTCCATTAAAGAAAAGGAATATAAAAATGACAAATAAGAATGCTTACGCTCAATCTGGTGTAGATGTTGAAGCGGGTTATGAAGTTGTTGAACGGATTAAAAAGCACGTGGCTCGTACGGAGCGTGCAGGTGTCATGGGAGCTCTGGGTGGCTTTGGTGGTATGTTTGACCTTTCAAAGACTGGGGTTAAAGAACCCGTCTTGATTTCAGGAACTGATGGTGTCGGAACCAAGCTCATGCTGGCTATTAAGTACGACAAGCACGATACTATTGGTCAGGACTGTGTGGCCATGTGTGTCAATGACATCATTGCTGCAGGTGCGGAGCCCCCTCTATTTCCTTGACTACGTCGCGACAGGGAAGAATGAACCAGCTAAGCTAGAACAAGTGGTTGCTGGTGTGGCAGAAGGTTGTGTGCAGGCAGGTGCTGCCCTCATCGGTGGGGAAACGGCTGAAATGCCTGGCATGTACGGCGAAGATGACTACGACTTGGCTGGTTTGCAGTCGGCGTAGCTGAAAAATCTCAAATCATAGACGGTTCAAGAGTGGCAGAGGGAGATGTTCTTCTCGGACTTGCCTCAAGTGGGATTCATTCCAATGGTTACTCTCTCGTCCGTCGTGTTTTTGCGGACTACACAGGTGAGGAAGTCTTGCCAGAATTGGAAGGCAAGCAACTCAAGGAAGTTCTTCTTGAGCCGACTCGTATCTATGTCAAGGCTGTTTTGCCACTCATCAAGGAAGGGTTGGTCAACGGCATTGCCCACATCACAGGCGGTGGCTTTATTGAGAATGTCCCTCGCATGTTTGCAGCTGACTTGGCTGCTGAGATTGAAGAAGACAAGGTTCCTGTGCTTCCAATTTTCAAAGCCCTTGAAAAATACGGTCAGATCAAACATGAAGAAATGTTTGAAATCTTTAATATGGGTGTGGGACTTATGTTGGCAGTTAGCCCTGAAAATGTAAGTCGTGTCAAGGAATTGTTGGATGAACCAGTCTATGAAATTGGTCGCATCGTCAAGAAAGAAAACGAAAGTGTCATCATCAAATGAAAAAAATAGCGGTTTTTGCCTCTGGTAATGGCTCAAATTTTCAGGTGATTGCCGAAGAATTTCCAGTGGAGTTTGTCTTTTCAGACCATCGTGACGCCTATGTGCTCGAACGTGCAGACAAGCTTGGCGTTCTGTCCTATGCTTTTGAACTCAAGGAGTTTGAGAGCAAGGCTGACTACGAAGCAGCCCTTGTCGAACTTTTGGAAGAGCACCAGATTGCCTTGGTTTGTCTAGCAGGCTACATGAAAATCGTTGGGCCAACTTTATTGTCGGCTTATGAAGGTCGGATTATCAACATTCATCCAGCCTACCTGCCAGAGTTTCCAGGAGCTCATGGGATTGAGGATGCTTGGAATGCTGGAGTTGCCGAGAGCGGCGTGACCATTCATTGGGTGGATTCAGGTGTGGATACAGGAAAGATTATCAAACAAGTGCGCGTGCCAAGGCTGGCTGATGATACGATTGACAGTTTTGAAGCTCGCATTCATGAGGCGGAGTACAAGTTGTATCCGGAGGTGCTGGATAGCTTGGGAGTAGGGAGAAGATAAGAAGTAAATCAAGTTTTGATTGTGCAATATTGCTAGGAGAAAAAATGATTGAGATAAAATTAGTAGATGAGAGCAGTTTTCAGGCAGTGCTGGATTTGAAAATATCTGAAGCTGATGAACGAGCACGTTTCGTGTCTCCAAATGTACGCTCTTTAGCTGACGCATGGCTCTACCGAGAGAATGGGGATGTGTTTCCAATGGCAATTTATTGGAATGAACTTGTGGTTGGCTTTCTCCTGCTGGAAATAGACAAGGATGAAGCGGAATACTTTATCTGGCGGATAATGATTGGTCAGCAGTACCAAGGAAGAGGTTATGGTCGAAAAGCCTTGGAAGTTCTAATCAAAGAGGCTCAGATGGATAGAGTCTGCAGTCATATTGTTGCAGATTATGTGGTTGGAAATGAAAAAATGAAGCACCTGCTGACTAGTCTTGGTTTTCAGGAAACAGGATTTATAGAAGAAAATAACGAAGTCGCTATGCGCTTGGACCTAAAGAAAGAGGAATAGAATGACGAAAAAAGCTTTAATCAGCGTCTCAGACAAAGCGGGCATTGTTGAATTTGCCCAAGAACTTAAAAACTTGGTTGGGATATTATCTCGACAGGTGGGACCAAGGTTGCCCTTGATAATGCTGGGGTAGATACCATTGCGATTGATGATGTGACCGGTTTTCCAGAAATGATGGACGGTCGTGTCAAGACCCTTCATCCAAATATCCACGGTGGTCTTCTCGCTCGTCGTGATTTGGATAGTCACTTGGAAGCAGCTAAGGAAAACCAGATTGAGCTCATTGATCTTGTTGTGGTGAACCTCTACCCATTCAAGGAAACGATTCTCAAACCAGACGTGACTTATGCTGATGCAGTTGAAAACATCGATATCGGCGGGCCATCTATGCTTCGTTCAGCAGCTAAAAACCATGCCAGCGTGACGGTTGTGGTGGATCCTGCGGATTATGCTGTGGTTCTTGACGAATTGGCAGCAAATGGAGAAACAAGTTACGAAACGCGTCAACGTTTGGCAGCCAAGGTTTTCCGTCACACAGCGGCTTATGACGCCTTGATTGCAGAGTATTTCACAGCTCAAGTCGGAGAAAGCAAACCTGAAAAGCTCACTTTGACCTATGACCTCAAACAAGCTATGCGTTACGGTGAGAACCCTCAACAAGACGCGGATTTCTACCAAAAAGCTTTGCCAACAGACTATTCGATTGCTTCAGCCAAACAGCTCAATGGGAAAGAATTGTCATTCAATAATATCCGTGACGCTGATGCGGCCATTCGTATTATCCGTGACTTCAAAGACCGTCCAACCGTTATGGCTCTCAAACACATGAACCCGTGCGGTATCGGTCAAGCTGATGATATCGAAACAGCTTGGGACTATGCTTATGAGTCTGACCCAGTGTCTATCTTTGGCGGGATCGTCGTTCTCAACCGTGAGGTGGATGCTACGACAGCTGAGAAGATGCACGGTGTTTTCCTTGAAATTATCATCGCGCCAAGCTATACGGATGAAGCGCTAGCTATTCTAACCAACAAAAAGAAAAACTTGCGTATCCTTGCCTTGCCATTTGACGCACAAGATGCCAGTGAAGCAGAAGTAGAATACACAGGTGTAGTCGGTGGACTTCTGGTGCAAAACCAAGACGTGGTCAAAGAAAGTCCAGCTGACTGGCAAGTGGTGACCAAACGCCAGCCAACCGAGACAGAGGCGACTGCTCTTGAGTTCGCTTGGAAGGCTATCAAGTATGTCAAATCAAACGGTATCATCATCACCAATGACCACATGACACTTGGTGTTGGTCCAGGTCAAACCAACCGTGTGGCTTCTGTTCGTATTGCCATTGACCAAGCTAAAGACCGTCTGGACGGCGCTGTTCTTGCTTCGGATGCCTTCTTCCCATTTGCGGATAATGTGGAAGAAATCGCCAAAGCAGGTATCAAGGCCATCATCCAGCCAGGAGGCTCAGTCCGTGACCAAGAATCTATCGAAGCAGCGGACAAATACGGCTTGACTATGGTCTTCACAGGAGTGAGACATTTTAGACATTAAGAAGACAAAGTTTCAATATAAATAAAAATTGATTATAATAACATTTGTAAAAAGTAAGCCGTAAGGCTTGCTTTTTGGTATAATTGTAATAAATAAAACTATCAAGGAGTATATGCATGCCTTTTAATTGAGAAATTTAAAATTAATAATCTTCATAATTATTATGATGTTGAATTGAATTTTAAGAATGATAAGACAATTTACATTGGAGAAAATGGTATTGGTAAGACGACTATTCTTTCAATACTTTATTATTTGCTTGATTTAAATTATGAGAAATTATTGAGTTTTGTTTTTGAAAGCATTGAGATTAAATTAGAGAGTAGAGAGCTTTTAAAGATTACTAAAAAAAGATATTAGACAAATTAATATAGATAAGAGGAGTCATAGAAGACTGGTTCCTAGATTTGTAGTTGATGATTTACTCACGGGAATAAAAACATGATGAAAATTTGATGGGAGAGTTATTGGAATTATGTAAAACAAAGGATTCAGATTTTTGATATAAATGTTCAAGAATTGTACAGAAAAATATGAATTATTTAGAGAATATCCTTTCCCTCTAGCTTCACAAGCAATTAATGAGGTTCTTTATAGAATTAATCCGGAAGGGTATGTAAAAGTAATCAATGAGATAGAAAAATATAAAAAAATAAATATAAAATTTTTATACTTCCCAACTTATAGAAGAATTGAGGAAGATTTACGTAAATTAAATATAGGTCCTAAAAAAATGTTGCTCCTGGAGAAGAGATATTAAATAGTAAATTTAGTGGAGAATTAATTCATTTTGGTATGGAAGATGTCGACCATAGGATAAAAAGAACTATTAAATAAGATTAGTAAGGAAACCAACGAAAGTTACAATAATATGACTAGTGGTTTATTAAATACTTTTTTTCTAATGGGGAAAGTATTAAAATTTCTGGTGAGAATTTTGATCCTGAAGAAGTAGATATAGCTCTGTCTAGATTAGGTGATAAAAATAACTGATGAAACTAAATCTATAATTTTTAAGTAAGATACGTCAAGGTGTTTTTGCACGAAGATAAATATTTGGACTATCTTGTTTCAAGTATTCTTGAAAATTATAGAACTTTGGCAGATATTGATAGTAGGATTAATGATTTTAATCAAAGAGTAAATAAATATTTGTTTAGAAAAAAATTTTATTATAATCCACAGTCGTTAAGGTTAGATATCAAGAGGATTGATAGTAACGGGGAGACTATTTTTAAGAAAAGTCAGGATGGAGAAAGAGTTGAAGATATTATTGATTTAAGTAATCTTTCATCGGGTGAAAAACAGTTAATTTCAACCTTTTCCAAGATATTTTTAGAAGATGAAAAAGAACTTGTTATTCTGTTTGATGAGCCGGAGTTATCTTTATCCGTTCCATGGCAAGAGGAATTTATTTATGATATTTCTCAAGCAAACAAGTGTAGATTTTTATTAACAGTAACTCATTCTCCGTTTATATATACCAATCTTTTACCTTATGCAGAACAGATTGATAATTGTATTAAAGAAACTTTACAAAATAGTGATAATAAATTTTCATTTATCTTTTTAGATGATGACAATGATGATGAATTGCCTTTTTAAATAAGGGAGATATAATTTGAAAACAGTAACAATAGAAAATCACCTAGAAAGTTTGACAGAATCCTCAGTTATTTGGGAAAGGTATACGAGAGATGCTAAGGCTAACCCCAATAGATATTTTGTGTTTTATGAAGGAAAAGATAGGCAGTATTATGATTGCCGAATACAAAATTTTACTAAAAATTATAACGCATATGGGGTTGGTGGTAAGAGTAAGGTGTTGGAATTAGTCGATAAATTTACTCATGAGAAGGGTTATAAATTAAAGAATAAATTATTTTTTATAGATAAAGACTATGAAAAACGCCGACTAGATTCTGATGTATATATGACTCCAAAATACGCAGTTGAAAACTTTTACGTAAGCCAAACTGTAATCGAGAGAATACTGAAAATACATTATGGGATAAATGAAGATGATCAAGAATTTAGCATAGTATTAGATTGTTTTAACAAAAGATATAAAGAATTTATTCAACATCTGACGAATATGAATCTATGGGCAATTTGTTGCCAATTAAATGAGGTCAAAATAGACTTTGATTTGTTGGGGTTAAAAAATAATGCAGATAATATAGTTAAAATTAAGCATGAAAAGTTAGAATTATCAGTGAAAGATATAAGTTTTAATTTTTTTGAAAGTATGTATGAGAAAATGCTAAGTGAGAAAATTAAAAAAGGTAGTGAAAAGAATGGCAGAGATTATGTCTCGGAGTTATCTATTTTTAGAGATAGACGAGAACACATACACTACACTTTCGAAAATGATATAGAGGAATACCGTGTTCACATAGAGGATTATTCTAGAGGTAAACAGTTGTTATGGTTTTTAAAAGAATTTATATTATCCGTAGAGAATAAAAATGGTGGTATTCTGAAAAGACAATTTTTTATTGATGATAGAGCTATAATGACAGTGTTTACTAATTGTGCAGACACGCCTGATTGCTTGAATGACTACTTGAAAAGAAAATGTTGTTTGACATTCAACTAGTCTTTATTATATGTGGAAATTATATAAGATTAGTTGAAACTTTGAGTAAATTTTTAGACACTAAAAAGCAAAAGGGAAGAAAAAAGTTTCTTTCCTTTTTTGCGTAAAAACGCGGAGTGAAACAAGATTAAAACGAACGTTTGTGGTATAATGTTAGTAAATAATTCGCAAAAGAGGTTGAGGAATGAAGCTGTTAGTTGTCGGTTCGGGTGGTCGTGAACATGCGATTGCTAAGAAGTTGCTTGAGTCAAAAGACGTTGAAAGTATTTGTAGCTCCTGGGAATGATGGGATGACTCTGGATGGTTTGGAGTTGGTAAATATCTCTATTTCCGAACATTCTAAATTGGTTGAGTTTGCAAAAGCCAACGATGTTGCTTGGTCCTTTATCGGGCCAGATGACGCCCTTGCTGCTGGGATTGTGGATGATTTCAATGCAGCTGGTCTCAAAGCTTTTGGTCCGACTAGGGCTGCAGCTGAGCTAGAGTGGTCCAAGGATTTTGCTAAGGAAATCATGGTCAAATACGGCGTTCCGACAGCAGCTTATGGCACATTTTCAGATTTCGAGGAAGCCAAGGCCTACATCGAAGAAAAAGGCGCTCCAATCGTAGTCAAGGCAGATGGTTTAGCTCTTGGTAAGGGTGTCGTCGTTGCGGAGACGGTTGAGCAAGCGGTCGAAGTCGCTCACGAGATGCTTTTGGACAATAAATTTGGTGACTCAGGTGCGCGTGTGGTTATTGAGGAATTTCTTGAAGGAGAGGAATTTTCACTCTTTGCCTTTGTCAATGGTGATAAGTTCTACATCATGCCAACAGCTCAGGACCACAAACGTGCCTATGATGGCGACAAAGGGCCTAACACGGGTGGTATGGGTGCCTATGCGCCAGTTCCACACTTACCACAGAGTGTAATAGATACAGCGGTTGAGACTATTGTCAAGCCAATCCTTGAGGGCATGATCCAAGAAGGGCGTCCTTATCTGGGCATCCTTTACGCAGGGCTTATCCTGACAAATGATGGATCTAAGGTTATCGAGTTCAACGCTCGTTTTGGTGATCCTGAAACTCAGATTATCTTGCCTCGTCTGACCTCCGATTTTGCACAAAATATCACGGATATCCTCGATAGCAAGGAGCCAAACATCACTTGGACGGATAAGGGTGTGACTCTGGGCGTGGTTGTCGCGTCAAACGGCTACCCGCTAGACTATGAAAAAGGTGTTGAATTGCCAGCAAAAACCGAGGGAGATATCATCACCTACTATGCAGGGGCTAAGTTTTCGGAAAATAGCAGAGCACTGCTATCAAACGGTGGACGTGTTTATATGCTCGTCACCACAGCAGATACCGTTAAAGAAGCCCAGGAAACCATCTACCAAGAACTCACCCAACAAAAAACAGAAGGCCTCTTTTACCGAACAGATATCGGAAGCAAGGCTATAAAGTAAAAGTATAAAAATAACGCGACGAAGTCGCCAAATATGATAATGGTCGTTTGATTTGCGAGCGTTAGCGAGTTAATATAGAACAATCACCGCCGCTGTGAAAGAACGATTGGATGATAATCCAATCGTTCAGGGAAATTGGAAGACCTTGGGCTTCCAATTTAGGCATGAGACACCTTTGGTGGCTGCTGCCGTCCCTCACAACCTAAGGTGATTGTTGAAAAAGAGGAAAAAGGAGAAGAAATGAAACCCGTAATTTCCATCATCATGGGCTCAAAATCCGACTGGGCAACCATGCAAAAAACAGCAGAAGTCCTAGACCGCTTTGGTGTAGCCTACGAGAAGAAGGTTGTCTCTGCCCACCGCACTCCAGACCTTATGTTCAAGCATGCAGAAGAGGCCCGTAGCCGTGGAATCAAGGTCATTATTGCAGGTGCTGGAGGCGCTGCTCACTTGCCAGGTATGGTCGCAGCGAAAACAACCCTTCCTGTCATTGGGGTGCCCGTCAAATCACGTGCTCTTAGTGGCATGGACTCACTTTACTCTATAGTGCAGATGCCGGGTGGAGTACCTGTTGCGACCATGGCTATCGGTGAAGCAGGAGCGACAAACGCTGCCCTCTTTGCCCTCCGTCTCCTTTCAGTAGAAAATCAGGCTATCGCGACAGCATTGGCAGATTTTGCAGAAGAGCAAGGAAAAATCGCAGAGGAGTCTACAAATGAGCTCATCTAAAACAATCGGAATTATCGGTGGCGGTCAGCTGGGTCAGATGATGGCCATTTCTGCTATCTACATGGGGCACAAGGTTATCGCGCTGGATCCTGCGGCGGATTGCCCGGCCTCTCGCGTGGCGGAGATCATCGTTGCTCCTTATAATGACGTGGATGCTCTGCGTCAGTTGGCTGAGCGTTGCGATGTCCTCACCTATGAGTTTGAAAATGTCGATGCTGATGGTTTGGATGCTGTCATCAAGGATGGACAACTCCCTCAAGGAACTGACCTGCTTCGCATCTCCCAAATCGAATTTTGGAGAAGGACTTCCTATCAAACAAGGCTCAAGTCACTGTGGCACCTTACAAGGTTGTGACCTCAAGCCAAGATTTAGCCGAGATTGACCTGTCCAAGAACTATGTCCTTAAGACTGCGACTGGTGGCTATGACGGACATGGTCAAAAGGTCATTCGTTCAGCAGAAGATTTGGAAGAGGCCTATGAACTAGCAGATTCAGCTGACTGTGTCTTGGAAGAATTTGTCAATTTTGACCTTGAGATTTCTGTCATCGTATCAGGAAATGGAAAGGATGTGACGATTTTCCCAGTTCAGGAAAATATCCACCGTAACAACATCCTATCTAAAACAATTGTGCCTGCTCGCATTTCAGAAAGTCTAGCTAAAAAAGCCAAAGCAATGGCAGTGCGAATCGCAGAACAACTCAACTTGTCTGGAACTCTCTGTGTGGAAATGTTTGCGACTGCTGATGACATTATTGTCAATGAAATCGCCCCACGGCCACATAACTCTGGGCACTATTCTATTGAAGCCTGTGATTTCTCGCAGTTTGACACCCATATTTTAGGTGTTCTCGGAGCACCATTACCAGCCATCAAACTGCATGCCCCAGCTGTTATGCTCAATGTCCTCGGTCAGCACGTCGAGGCTGCTGAAAAATATGTCACAGAAAATCCAAGCGCCCACCTCCACATGTATGGTAAAATAGAAGCAAAGCACAACCGCAAGATGGGACATGTGACTTTGTTTAGTGATGAACCAGATAGTGTGGATGAGTTTGGGAAAGGGATAGATTTTTAGGACAAGACTATGATACAAATTATCGTTAACGCTTTGTTGAAAAGGATAAGACTGGAGCAGTCGTGGAAGTCTTGTATGCTAGTGCTGACCAAGATAAGGTACAAGCTAAATATAAAGAACTAACTGCACAATACCCTGAAAACTATTTAGCTATCTATGATTTACCGCTGGATACGGATTTGAATACACTAAATCATTATCCGTCTGTGTTTATTGGGAAAGAGGAGTTTGAGTAGAAATCTTGCTTTACCTAGATAGTTTATTCCCAACAGCTTAAGAAGAAAGGAAAAATTAACAATATGATCAACCGTTACTCTCGCCCTGAGATGGCGAACATTTGGAGTGAAGAAAATAAATACCGTGCTTGGCTTGAGGTGGAAATCTTGGCTGACGAAGCATGGGCTGAATTGGGAGAAATTCCTAAGGAAGATGTGGCTTTGATCCGCGAGAAGGCGGACTTTGACATCGACCGTATTTTGGAGATTGAGCAGGAGACTCGCCACGATGTGGTGGCTTTCACGCGTGCGGTTTCTGAGACGCTTGGTGAAGAGCGCAAGTGGGTCCACTACGGTTTGACTTCTACCGACGTGGTGGATACTGCCTACGGTTACCTCTACAAGCAGGCCAATGACATCATCCGTCGTGACCTTGAAAACTTCACCAACATCATCGCTGACAAGGCTAAGGAGCACAAGTTCACCATCATGATGGGTCGTACCCACGGTGTGCATGCGGAGCCTACAACTTTTGGTCTTAAATTGGCCACTTGGTACAGCGAAATGAAGCGCAATATCGAACGTTTCGAGCATGCGGCTGCTGGTGTGGAAGCTGGTAAAATCTCTGGTGCGGTTGGGAACTTTGCCAACATTCCACCATTTGTAGAGCAATATGTTTGCGACAAATTGGGTATCCGTGCCCAAGAAATCTCGACACAGGTCCTTCCTCGTGATCTTCATGCTGAGTACTTTGCAGTTCTTGCTAGCATTGCGACTTCAATCGAACGTATGGCGACTGAGATTCGTGGTTTGCAAAAATCAGAACAACGCGAAGTGGAAGAGTTCTTTGCTAAAGGTCAAAAAGGTTCATCAGCAATGCCTCACAAACGCAACCCTATCGGTTCTGAAAACATGACAGGTTTGGCGCGTGTTATCCGTGGTCACATGGTGACAGCCTATGAGAACGTGGCTCTTTGGCACGAACGTGATATCTCTCACTCATCAGCTGAGCGCATCATCACACCAGATACGACCATCTTGATTGACTACATGCTCAACCGTTTTGGAAATATCGTCAAGAACTTGACAGTCTTTCCAGAAAACATGATCCGCAACATGAACTCAACTTTCGGCCTTATCTTCAGCCAACGTGCTATGTTGACCTTGATTGAAAAAGGCATGACCCGTGAGCAAGCTTATGACTTGGTACAACCAAAAACAGCTTACTCTTGGGACAACCAAGTAGATTTTAAACCACTTCTTGAGGCAGACCCAGAAGTAACATCACGTCTCACACAAGAAGAAATCGACGAAATCTTTAATCCTCTTTACTACACCAAACGAGTGGATGATATCTTTGAACGTCTAGGACTGGGTGATTAATTAAAAAATAAACAGCGAGGCTCAATCTCGCTGTTTATTTTTTATCGAAAAGACTTAGTCTTCTTTTCTTTTAGTGAGTCCATAGGCTGCTAGTGTGGCCATGAGTCCTGCGACTACTAGTCCTGCAGAATCGTGACTTCCTGTTTCAGGAAGTTTTTTCTCTGTTGCCACAGGAGCTGGACCTTGAGGAAGAGCTTTATTTTCCTCAGCAGGAGCAGTTGCTGGAGCTGGTTGGCTTGGGATTTCTAGTTTTGGTTTTTCTTCAGCAATAGCGGCTTGTCCGTTTTCATCGCCTACATGTGTTACCATAGTTCCGACTTCGACTATTTGTGTAACAGCTTCCTGCGCTACGACACTATTTACAAGAGTTTTCACTTCCTTACCATCGGCAGAAGTGCTCACAGAGTAGAAGTTTGTACGGCGACCGTTGACACCTTTAGTAATGACTTGTGTTTTTCCTTTGAGCAAGAGTGGATTTTCACGAGTCACTGTAGTAAATGGAATTTCTTCCTCTTGAACATCTAGTCTAGGTTTTACCTCAGTAGTTGGTGCAAGACCACTTTCATCACCCTTGTGAGTTACAAGGGTTCCGACTTCCACAATTTGAGTAACGGCTTCCTGTGCTACGACACTATTTACAAGAGTTTTCACTTCCTTGCCATCGACAGTGCTTACAGAGTAGAAGTTGCTACGATGTCCATTGACGCCCTTAGTAAGGACTTGTGTTTTTCCTTTGAGCAAGAGTGGATTTTCACGAGTCACTGTGGTAAATGGAATTTCTTCCTCTTGAACATCTAGTCTAGGTTTTACCTCAGTAGTTGGTGCAAGACCACTTTCATCACCCTTGTGAGTTACAGGAGCACCGACTTCAACCACTTGGTTCACAGCTTCTTTGGTTACCTGGCTATCAAGGACTGTTTCTGTTGTTTTTCCATTTTCAGTAAGGACAGAGATGTAATGAGTTCGTTCACCTTTGACTCCTGCTGTAATAATGTTTTCTTGACCAGCTGGGATGTTAGGATTTTCTTTCTTGATAACTTCAAATGGAATTTCTTCAGTTCTTGTGATGAGTTCTGGTCTGGTTTCAACATTGGCAGCCACTTCATTTTCATCCAGGCTTCCTGAGTGAGTTGCAGCTGGTTTGAGACCTAAGCGAGCGGCTTTTAGGTTGGCTACAAGTGTGTCAAGCTCAGCTTGTTTATTACGATTGAGGTTGTAATTTAGAGCTGTTTTAGCTGTGTTAAGGGCCTCAAGACTTTCTTTACTATATCCTTCTAAGTTTTCAGGAATTTGTGCGATTTCTTCGCGGAGAGCATTATAATTAGCACGGAAGTAGTCTTTGTTGTGGTCTGCAAAGGCAGTCATAAGTTCAAAGATTTCTTCCTCCTTGTACTCAGCGCTTGGTCTATCTGCCCAGATAGCAAGCATACTTCCGACTGTTGGAAGGTCTACTTCAGGATATTTGGTAGAAGCTAGTTGATTGAATGGTGTTTTTCCAGTATTCTCAATAGCTTTTTTGAGGAAACCACCACCATCTTCTGGTTTTTGACCGAGAATGTAGTACCAGTCACCGTTGGTATTCAAGAACTTATAACCCTTGCTTGCTAAGTATTGAGGTGATGCGAGGTTGTAGCCCCACCAGCCTTTAGACCAGTAAGAAATCAAGACATCTTTGTCAAACTGAACATCGTCCTTGTCCTCATAGTAGAAGCCATCGTTGAAGGCCATTGGTTGAAGCCCTCTTTCTTTGGCCATGGCAGCGAGGGTGTTGGCATATTCGGCAAACTTGCCATAGAGTTGATACCATTTGAGGTAGTACCAGCCTTGGGCACTAGTCGCATCGTTAGCGTATTCGTCAGTACCAAAGTTGAAAATCTTTGTTTTTCCTGCAAAGAAGTCCATGTATTTACCGATGAGGGCTTTTACAAAGTTCATCGCTTCTTCGTTTCTCAAGTCCATAGTTGTTTTGGAGACTTTGTCAAAGTGGGCTTGAGGATTTTTAATACCCAATTTTTCCATGGCAACCAGCATAGCATCCATGTGACCTGGGCTGTTGATAGCTGGGATGAGACCGATACCCTTAGATTTAGCGTATTCAATTAATTCTGCCACTTCTGCCTGTGTAAGTGCAGTTCCGTTTGGATCATCGTAGTAAGCTTTTGTTCCTTGGATGATGGCATTTTTGACATCATCACTTGCATAGGTTTTTCCGTTAGCAGTGATGGTCATATCATCGAGTAGGAAGCGAAGTCCGTCATTTCCTAGAAGGAGATGAACATCAGAATATCCGAGCTCACTGGCCTTATCTACGATGCGTTTGAGTTGGTCAAGAGTAAAGTATTTGCGTCCAGCATCGATTGAAATTACCTTGTTTTTGGCAAGTTTTTCAACTTCACGTTTAGCATCTTCTTCTTTTTGAGCTTCTGGTGTGAAGGTCAAATTGCTGACTGCTTCTTGAAGTTTTGCAATTGCTTGGTCAATCGTGTCTTGTTGGGCACGACTGAGGTTGCTATCAAGTGAACGGATGGCTTTTGCCGCTTCGTTAACTGCTGCGACACTTTCTGTAGTATAACGGTTAAGGTCTTTTGGTACCTCGTTAAGTGCTTGTTCTGCAGACTCATAATCAGCTGCGAAGTATTCAGCATTAGAATTTGCGAATTGCCGCATGAGTTTGAAGAGGCGTGACGGTGAATAACGTGCAGATGGGGTGTCAGCCCAAGCAGCTACCATACCACCGATGAATGGAATAGTTGCTCCGTCGGATTTTGGTACCGAAGTGATTGGAGTGTTCTTGATACCGTTTAATCCTTGATCAAGGTTGTACCAACCTTGGCCATCTGCATTTCGCCCAAGAACATAGTACCAAGCGTCGTTAGTGTTTAGGATTTGGTGACCTTTTTCTACTAGAAGTTTAGAAGAAGCGACGTCGTAACCTCCCCAACCACCAGTCCACATTGAAACGATGATATCTTTGTCAAAAGTTCCAAAGCTAGTATCACTATTGTAGTAAATACCGTCATTGAAGGCCATTGGTTTGAGACCGTGCGATTTTACAATACGAGCTAGGTCATTGGCGTAGGCAATAAATTTTTCATAGCCTTTTACAGGGTAGCCTTCGTTTGGATAGTATTTATCAGCTTGAAGAACGCTCCAACCTTTAGCGTTTGTTGCATCATTGGCATATTCATCAAGTCCGATGTTGAAGATTTCAGTCTTTCGCGAAATAAGCAGCATATTTATCGATAAGGGCTTTTGTAAAAGCGACTGCCTGTTCGTTGTCAAGATCTACAGTACGAGCTGATTCCTTCCCAAAATAGTTAAAGTTAGGGTTTTGGATTCCCAATTCTTTCATGGCATTGAGAATCGCATCCATGTGACCAGGACTATTTACTGTCGGAATGAGACCGATGCCTTTATCTTTGGCATAGTTAATCAGATCTGTCATTTGACTTTCTGTTAAGTGATTGCCGTTTGGATCGTTGTAATAATCATTTGTACCTTTTTCAATGGCACGTTTGACATCGTCACTGGCATAGGTCTTGCCGTTAGCTGTGATGCTCATATCGTCCAACATGAAGCGGAGCCCATCATTTCCAACTAATAGGTGTAAATCAGTGTAACCATAATGTTTCGCTTTATCAATGATTTCCTTTAGTTGCTCTGGTGAGAAATATTTACGTCCAGCATCAATAGAAACAATTTTCTTTTTCGCTAGCTTTTCATTAGTTTGAGTGGCACGTTCAGTAGTCGGAGAGAGTACAGCAGGAGTAGCAGGCTCGTTTTTCTTCTCAGTATTGGCACTCTCTGTGCTTTTTTCCACTTGAGTTGTGTTTTCTGATTCCGTAGTAGGGGCTGGGCTGGTATGTTCTGTAACTACCGGTGCTACCGCATTGTCTGTTTTTGGAACAACTGTGTTAACAGTATCTTTTTCAGTTTTAACTTCCTCTCTTATAGTTTTATCAGCTTGTTTTACAAGTTTTTCTTCTTTATCTTGAATTGGTGCTTCTGATGCTTGTGGGCTATCCTGCACAGCTTGCAAAGTTTCAGTAGCTTTTGGTGCTGGTGTGAGTCCATCTGCAGATACGACTTGCGCACTGAAGGTAAATCCTATCAGTACAGAAGCTGCTCCGACTGCATACTTGCGGATTGAGAAACGCTGTTTCTTGTCTAGTTTCATGATAAAACCTCCTTGATACAACTATTTTGATAACGTTTACATAAAACCAACTTAATTTTATTATCTATATAGTAAAAAGTCAAGCAGGTTTATATAAGAACTATAATAAATGGAGGAAATCATAAGATTTTGGAAATGACAATTTATATAAGAAGGTAAAATTAAGGAAAAATCAGTGATTTTTAACTTGTTTTTAGTAAAAGTTCTACAAATTAAATAAAGATATTTAATAGCGTTTTCATAGTCGCTTTTTCGTGCTATAATATATATAGAAAAAGCCTGAGCAAGGCTCAAGCTTTTTCTTAGTGACCACGGTTACATGAAATGAATTTGATTTTGTAGTAATCTGCTCGCTTATACGTTTCGCTATAGGCAAGAACTTGTCCAGTTGCTTCAAGCTTAGTAGTTTTTGTTTGAAGTACTGTTGGGAATTGTGTATCAATTCCTAGTACAGAAGCAGCATGCTCTGGTGTTGGGAATGCAATTGCATTGATTTCCTCAAAATGCTCATCACTCATGTGAATACGGTAATCCAATTTGAAACGGTTATAGATAGAGCTATAATATTCAAGATTTGGATAATTGGCATTGATATATTGTTCTGGAACATAAGATGTGTGATAGATGTACACAATACCATTTGTTTCGCGTACACGTTCAATTTTGTAGTAGAACTGATCACCACGTAGTCCAAGTTTATCTAAATACTCAAGTTTATTTCCACGCTCGATAGAAAGGACGGTTACCTTATCATCTTTCGTTTCGAAAACTTCGACGTCTGAAAATTCTACGAGTTTGTGTTTACGTGCGCGTGAGACGAACGTCCCCTTTCCTTGTTGGCGAACGATGTAACCATCTTTAGCAAGGTCGTTTAAGCACGAACAACTGTGATAGAACTTACATCGTACATTGCGATCAATTCTGCTTCTGTGTAAAATTTATCACCACTTGCAAATTGACCAGAGATGATTTTATTTTTTAATTCATCTTTAATATATTGGTATTTTGGAATAGCCATAATTTCACCTCGATTCTCTTTCTCCATCCTTGATTCTACCATAAACGTAAAAAAAATAGTAGTATTTAGGTAAAAAAATTAAAATAATAGACTAGAAACATTATAATACATGTAAAAAAATCCATTTTATAATTGGATAATTCTCTGTACTTCAAAAATAGGTACTTCCATGCGATTTTTTGATAATTTTGGTAAAAGGTAAGTAAAAAAATGGAAAAATTTTAAAGAATTTTCCAAAATCTATTGACAAATGCAAAAGATTTGATTATATTTAATATTATAACAAATGAAAGCGCAAACTTAGTTAGTCAGAGGTAAAAAAATGACAAGGTTTAAAATTGAGGACGATTTCTATTTAGATGGGAAACCGTTCAAGATTTTGTCTGGTGCCATTCATTATTTTAGAATTCCAGCAGAGGATTGGTATCATTCGCTCTACAACTTAAAAGCGCTTGGCTTTAATACAGTCGAGACTTATGTTGCATGGAATTTACACGAACCTGTTGAAGGGGAATTTAATTTTGAAGGTGATCTGGATTTAGAGAAATTTCTCCAAATAGCGCAGGATTTGGGTCTCTACGCAATTGTGCGTCCGTCTCCCTTTATCTGTGCAGAATGGGAATTCGGTGGCTTACCAGCTTGGCTCTTGACCAAGAACATGCGAATTCGCTCATCCGACCCAGCATATATCGAGGCAGTTGGTCGCTACTATGATCAATTATTACCAAGACTGGTGCCTCGTTTGTTGGACAATGGTGGAAATATTCTCATGATGCAAGTCGAGAACGAATACGGTTCTTATGGAGAAGATAAGGCTTACCTGAGAGCGATTCGAAAATTGATGGAAGAACGAGGGATTGATTGCCCACTCTTTACTTCAGATGGTCCATGGAGAGCTACTTTGAAAGCTGGAACCTTAATCGAAGATGACCTCTTTGTAACAGGCAACTTTGGTTCTAAGGCACCTTATAACTTTTCACAGATGCAGGAATTCTTTGATGAGCATGGTAAGAAATGGCCACTCATGTGTATGGAGTTCTGGGATGGCTGGTTCAATCGTTGGAAAGAACCGATTATCACACGGGATCCGAAGAATTGGCAGAAGCTGTTCGAGAGGTATTGGAGCAAGGCTCTATCAACCTTTACATGTTCCATGGTGGTACAAACTTTGGCTTCATGAATGGTTGCTCGGCTCGAGGAACTCTGGATTTGCCACAAGTTACATCTTATGATTACGATGCCCTTCTGGATGAAGAAGGAAATCCAACTGCCAAATATTTGGCAGTCAAGAAGATGATGGCAACACATTTCCCAGAGTATCCGCAGTTGGAACCACTCTATAAGGAAAGCATGAAGGTGGACGTCATTCCACTTGCTGAAAAAGTTTCCTTATTTGAAACCTTAGATAGTCTTTCTAGTCCAACAGAAAGTCTCTATCCAAAAGCGATGGAGGAATTAGGTCAATGTTATGGCTATCTTCTCTATCGTACTGAGGCAAGTTGGGATGCAGAAGAAGAACGCCTTCGCATCATCGATGGACGTGACCGTGCTCAACTCTTTGTAGATGGTAAACGAATTGCAACTCAATATCAGACGGAGATTGGGGAAGATATCTATTGTCAAGGTAATCGAAAGGGTTCTTCACAACTTGACATCTTGATTGAAAATATGGGCCGTGTTAACTATGGACATAAGTTCTTAGCTGATACACAACGTAAAGGAATCCGAACAGGTGTCTGCAAGGATTTACACTTCTTACTTAATTGGAAACAATATCCACTACCACTGGATAATCCTGAGAAAATTGATTTTTCAAAAGGATGGACAGAAGGACAACCAGCCTTTTACGCTTATGACTTTACAGTACAAGAGCCAAAAGATACTTACCTAGACTTATCTGAGTTTGGTAAGGGAGTTGCCTTTGTCAATGGGCGTCACCTAGGGCGTTTTTGGAACGTCGGCCCAACACTCTCACTTTATATCCCTCATTGTTATCTCAAGGAAGGTGCTAATCGTATCATTATCTTTGAAACAGAGGGTGAATATAAAGAAGAGATTCATTTAACTCGTAAACCTACACTAAAACACATAAAGGGGGAAAACTTATGACAATTGTAGGATGCCGTATCGATGGACGTTTGATCCACGGACAAGTAGCCAATCTTTGGGCTGGAAAACTAAATGTTTCACGTATTATGGTTGTGGATGACGAAGTTGTCAACAACGATGTTGAAAAGAGTGGTTTGAAACTAGCGACACCACCAGGTGTGAAATTGAGTATTTTGCCAATTGAGAAAGCGGCAGCCAATATTCTTGCTGGTAAATACGATAGCCAACGTCTCTTTATCGTTGCTCGTAAACCAGACCGTTTCCTTGGTTTGGTAGAAGCAGGTGTACCACTTGAAACCCTTAATGTTGGGAATATGTCTCAAACACCAGAAACTCGCGCCATCACACGTTCTATCAACGTAGTGGACAAGGATGTGGAAGACTTCCACAAACTGGCGGAAAAAGGTGTTAAACTTACTGCTCAAATGGTTCCAAATGATCCAGTTTCAGACTTTTTGAGCTTATTAAAATAGGAAAAAATTTTTAGGAGGTCATTGTTATGATACAATGGTGGCAAATTTTACTTCTCACTTTGTACTCAGCTTATCAAATCTGTGATGAGTTGACGATCGTTTCATCTGCAGGTTCCCCTGTATTTGCTGGTTTCATTACTGGTTTAATCATGGGAGATGTGACAACTGGTTTGTTTATCGGTGGTAGCTTGCAGTTGTTCGTTCTTGGTGTTGGTACCTTCGGTGGTGCTTCTCGTATCGACGCAACTTCTGGTGCGGTTCTTGCAACAGCATTCTCAGTTTCACAAGGAATTGCTACAGACCTTGCGATTACAACAATCGCTGTACCAGTAGCAGCACTTTTGACATACTTCGACGTTCTTGGACGTATGACAACTACTTTCTTCGCACACCGTATTGATGCTGCAATCGAACGCTTTGACTATAAAGCAATCGAACGCAACTACCTTCTTGGTGCTCTTCCTTGGGCTCTTTCTCGTGCCCTTCCAGTCTTCTTTGCCCTTGCCTTTGGTGGTGCATTTGTACAAACAGTAGTAGACTTGGTTAAACAATACCAATGGGTTGCTGATGGTTTGACACTTGCAGGACGTATGCTTCCAGGTCTTGGATTTGCAATCTTGCTTCGTTACCTTCCAGTTAAACGTAACCTTCACTACCTTGCTATGGGATTCGGTTTAACAGCTATGTTGACTGTTCTTTACTCATACGTAACAGGTCTTGGTGGCGCTGTTGCTGGTATCGTAGGAACTCTACCTAAAGATGTGGCTGAAAAATTGCTTTTGTCAACAACTTTAAAGGTTTGTCTATGATTGGTATCTCTATCGTGGGTATCTTCCTTGCAGTGCTTCACTTCAAAAATAGCCAAAAAGTAGCTGTAGCAGCACCTTCTACACCATCAGAAAGTGGGGAAATCGAAGATGACGAATTCTAATTACAAACTTACAAAAGAAGATTTTAATCAAATCAACAAACGTAGCTTGTTTACTTTCCAATTAGGTTGGAACTACGAACGTATGCAAGCTTCTGGTTACCTTTACATGATCTTGCCTCAATTGCGTAAAATGTATGGGGATGGAACTCCTGAATTGAAAGAAATGATGAAAGTTCATACTCAATTCTTCAATACTTCACCATTCTTCCACACAATCATCGCTGGTTTTGACCTTGCCATGGAAGAAAAAGATGGTGTAGGTTCAAAAGATGCCGTTAACGGTATCAAGACAGGTTTGATGGGACCATTCGCTCCTCTTGGGGATACTATCTTTGGTTCACTTGTACCTGCTATCATGGGATCTATCGCAGCAACTATGGCTATCGCTGGCCAACCATGGGGTATCTTCCTTTGGATCGCAGTTGCAGTAGTGTATGACATTTTCCGTTGGAAACAGTTAGAATTTGCCTACAAAGAAGGGGTTAACCTTATCAACAATATGCAAAGTACTTTGACAGCTTTGATTGACGCTGCATCTGTACTTGGTGTCTTCATGATGGGTGCTCTTGTAGCAACAATGATCAACTTTGAAGTTTCTTATAAATTGCCAATCGGTGAAAGATGATTGACTTCCAAGACATCTTGAATTCAATCTTCCCACGCTTACTTCCAGCAATCTTTACTGCCTTTATCTTCTGGTTGCTTGGTAAGAAAGGTATGAACTCTACAAAAGCAATTGGTATCATCATTGCTCTTGCAGTAGGTCTTTCATTCATCGGTAAATTCTTGCTTGGAATGGGCGTATAATTTATGACGAAATCATTAATTTTGGTGAGTCATGGTCGCTTCTGTGAAGAACTTAAAGGTAGCACTGAAATGATCATGGGTCCACAAGACAATATTTATACAGTAGCTCTTCTTCCAGAAGATGGCCCAGAAGATTTTACTGCAAAATTTGAAGCTGCTATTGAAGGATTGGATGATTTCCTAGTCTTTGCGGATCTTCTCGGTGGAACACCATGTAACGTGGTAAGCCGTTTGATTATGGAAGGTCGTGATATTGACCTTTACGCAGGGATGAATCTTCCAATGGTGATTGAATTTATCAATGCGAGCCTTACAGGTGCAGATGCGGACTATAAGAGCCGTGCTGCAGAAAGCATCGTGAAAGTCAATGACCTGTTAGCTGGCTTCGATGATGACGAAGATGAATAATACTCTTCGAAAATCAAATTCAAACTACGTCAACGTCGCCTTGCCGTACTCAAGTACAGCCTGCGGCTAGTTTCCTAGTTTGCTCTTTGATTTTCATTGAGTATACGATGTGAAAACGTGAAAATCGTTAGAGCATTTTATATAGAATATACATGGGAATGGGGCTTACTCCCATTCCCATATTTGATAGAAAAAGAGGAACTCAATGCTACATTATACAAAAGAAGACTTGCTCGAATTGGGTGCAGAAATCACTACACGTGAAATCTACCAACAGCCTGATGTATGGAAAGAAGCTTTTGAATCTTATCAAGCAAAACGTGAAGAAATTGCAGCCTTCCTACAAGGGATTGCTGATAAACATGACTATATCAAGGTAATCTTGACAGGTGCTGGGACTTCTGCTTATGTGGGAGATACCTTGGTACCTTACTTTAAGGAAGTCTATGACGAACGCAAATGGAATTTCAATGCTATTGCGACAACAGATATCGTTGCCAATCCAGAAACTTATTTGAAAAAAGATGTGGCGACTGTCCTTGTATCTTTTGCTCGTAGTGGGAACTCGCCTGAAAGTGTGGCGACTGTTGATTTGGCTAAAGCCTTGGTGGATGAGCTTTATCAAGTGACGATTACTTGTGCAGCAGATGGTAAATTGGCTCTTCAAGCTCATGGAGATGACCGCAATCTTTTGCTTTTGCAACCAGCTGCCTCTAATGACGCTGGATTTGCCATGACTTCTAGCTTTACGTCTATGATGTTGACAGCTCTCTTGGTCTTTGATCCTACAGAATTTGCTGTTAAAGCTGAACGTTTTGAAGTTGTATCTAGTCTTGCCCGTAAAATTCTAGACAATGCAGAAGATGTCAAAGAACTTGTTGACCTAGACTTTAACCGTGTCATCTATCTAGGCGCTGGTCCTTTCTTTGGTCTTGCTCATGAAGCTCAGCTCAAGATTTTGGAATTAACAGCTGGTCAAGTGGCGACCATGTATGAAAGCCCAGTCGGCTTCCGTCACGGTCCAAAATCTCTTATCAACGAAGATACAGTTGTTTTGGTCTTTGGTACAACGACAGACTACACTCGTAAGTACGACTTGGACTTGGTTCGTGAAGTTGCTGGTGATCAGATTGCTCGCCGTGTTGTGCTTTTGAGTGATCAAGCCTTTGGTCTTGAAAATGTCAAAGAAGTGGCACTTGGTTGTGGAGGTGTCTTGAATGATATTTACCGTGTCTTCCCTTACATCGTTTATGCCCAACTCTTTGCCCTATTGACTTCACTCAAGGTAGAAAATAAACCAGATACACCGTCTCCTACAGGTACAGTAAACCGTGTGGTACAAGGTGTTATCATTCACGAATATCAAAAGTAATACTCTTCGAAAATCAAATTCAAACCACGTCAGCTTCGCCTTGCCGTACTCAAGTACAGCCTGCGGCTAGCTTTCTAGTTTGCTCTTTGATTTTCATTGAGTATAAGACAGTATTTATGAATTCTTGATAAGAGGATTTGTAAATTGTCAGATAAACCATAGATTGTCAGTAGGCTTTCTATGGTTTGTTTGCTTGAGAGAAATAGTAAAAGGAGAAGAGAATGAAAGCATACACAGAGCGTGTATTTGGAAATGTTGAGGGACAAGATGTTTTGGCCTATCGATTTGAGACGGACGGTGGCTACCAGCTTGAGGTTATGACTTATGGTGCGACCATCTTGCGCTATGTCACACCTGACAAGGATGGAAATTTTGCAAATGTTATTTTGGGCTTTGATGACTTTGATAGCTATGTAGGCAATAGTCCTAAGCATGGAGCTAGCATAGGTCCTGTGGCAGGCCGTATTGCAGGTGCGACATTTGAGCTCAATGGTAAGACCTATGACCTTGAAGTCAACAATGCTAGCAACTGCAACCACAGTGGCTCAACAGGTTGGGATTCCAGCTTGTTTGAACTAGTTGAGGTGAGCGACCATGGCTTGACCCTCTACACAGAGCGTACAGATGGGACAGGCGGATTTCCTGGCAATCTTAAAATCTGGATCAGTTACCACTTAGAAGAAACTGGTGCCTATGAAATCAGCTACAAGGTAACGACAGATCAGGATACGCTGGTTAATCCAACCAATCACAGCTATTTTAACTTGTCTGGTGATTTCACGCAGACGATTGACCGTCATGTCTTCCAGCTAAACACAGAGGGCATTTATCCAATCGCTCCCGACGGTGTTCCTGCTAAAACTCCAGATGCTGATCGCGATATGATTAAACACATCTACAATGGTACCTTGTTGAAAGACATCTTTGCAGAAGAAGATGAGCAAATCCAGCTGGTATCTGGTTTGGATCACCCATTTGCCCTTCCTGCAGGTCATGACAATGCTGGATTCCTTTATGACCAAAACTCAGGTCGCTTCCTGCTCTTCAAGACAGAGGCTCCTTGCTTTGTGGTCTACACAGCAAACTTTGTGGATGAAAGTGTCATCATAGGAGGTCAGCCAATGCTACAGCACAATGGGATTGCTCTTGAAGCGCAAGCTTTACCAGATGCCATTCACAGTGATTTCAAAGACCAAGTCATTCTCAAAGCCGGTCAAACCTTCACTAGTAAGACACGTTATGAGCTTGTTGTGAAATAAAGCAATAGAATTGTTGTAGGTATTACCGACGTTAATTTTTCATGGGATTCAGATTATGATCTCTAAATTAGTCTATCTTGCAGATGGTCAGTCTTTGTGATAGAATAGCATAAAGTCCTTTTGAGGGGGAACTTGCTAGGAAATCCCCAAGCATTGTAACGGATGAACCACCCTCGCCTTTTTGTGAGGGTGGTTTTTTATTTGTAAGTAATAAATAATAGAGAAAGAGTGTATAGCATGTCGAGAATTGTCAGCATTCATCCAGCAAAGGAAATCCATCGCTATGGCTTTGAGAGTACCCAAGTCTATCGAGCCCGTATAGCACGACATCTGGGTTTGGAATATGTCCACCTTGTGTCGAGTCCTCAGCTTCGTCCTGACTGGAAGAAAGACTTGATTAAGTTAGGATTTTTAGAAAAAGAACTGATATGTGTTCCGCATAGTTTTTCAGATATAGGTCATGCAGACTTATCAGTGAAGCCAGAAAGTTTAACGCTAGCAGATGGAGATCAGGTTGAACTCAATGAAGATGGCTTTGTGGCCACTGTTACCCTAGGAGATGGCTCGGGGAGATATTACTATACCAAGGGTCCCTTCTTGTTTGAAGATTTCAAGGAAAAGGAACTTCGTTGGTATCATGAAAATGGAGAATTGGCTCTGGAAGGACGCTTTATCGATCCCTTTAAAGAACCCTCTCCTGTCACTATCTTTTACCCAGAATACATCTACCGCATAGGAGGAGAAATCCGTTCTGAAGAGGACTTGCTGGTTAAATTCTTAGCCAGATGGGCCCAGCAAACCGATCTCTTCATCCGTGACCAACAAATCGTTCCCAAACCCAGCCTCTGGCGTTATATGGAAAACACGGACAAAAATTACTATGAAGTCATCCATGAAAATGTCATGCGAGACTTACGCCTCGCCAATCTGCGCAAGACAAACAAATACCTGGTTGCCAGTGAAAAGTTGACAGAAAGCTTGGCCAAGGAAGGTTACCAGACAAGATTCCTGCCACCTATGTTTACAGAAAATCCCGGTCAAATCAAAGAAGTGGGACCTGTGCTAGACTATTGTTTAGTGGGTCATATGGGAGAAGGCAAGAATGTGGAGCTTGTCATTGAAGCCTTTATCGAACTCTACAAACGTGGCTCCAAGGCCCAGATTACCTTTTATGGTGGTACAGAGGAGCGTCTGGAGGAACTGCGCAATCGCTACGATCTGCCACCAACCATTCACTTTAAAGGTATCGTTGACGAAGTGCCTTATCGTCTGCACCAATGTTATCTGTCGGCTAGTTATACAGAGTTATTTGCCAATGCCTGCGTCGAAGCTCTCAATCAAGGTTTGCTGGCTTTGTTATCAGATGTGGAAATTGCCCATCGTTTCTATGCTGACAAGTCAGATACCATCCGCCTCTTCCGGAATAAGGGACAATTGATTCAAATGATAGAAGAGATGGAGCAAGCAGACTATGGACAGTCAAATGCAGAAAATATCGCCCTAGCATCTCACTATTCATTAGGGACAGTGGCCAAGGCTACCGCGAACTACTAGATAGGAACTTTTAGGATGTTGTAAGTTGATCAATCTAGCTTTTCTCACTGGTCCAATACAATATAAAACCAAAGGAAGACTATATGAAAGCAAAATCTAAACCCATAGCTGTCATTTTGATCCGTTCGGGTTCACGCGGCTTAGTGGATAAAAATATCAAACCGCTTGCAGGCAAACCTTTGGTTTTCTATACCATAGAAGTTGCTCTAGCCTCTAAGCTATTTAGTGACATCTGGGTTTCCTCAGACTCATTAGCCTATTTAGAACTCTGTCGTCAAGCCTATCCAGAGATTCGTTGTGTCCATAGACCAAAAGAATTGGCCCTATCAACAACCTCTAGCTTAGAAACCTTACGAGACTTTTTACAGCCCTTTGAGGAAGAGCAGGTCTTTGTGAATCTACAGGTGACTTCACCCCTGAGAGAAGTAGAGCATCTTATCGAGTCCTACCAGCTCTACTGTCAGTCTGGAGCTGACCATTTGATTTCCTGTGTTAAGGCGGACAAGAGTCGTAGTCTTTACTTGCAATTAGCGGAGTCGTCATTTATCCGTCCGCCTCAGGTTTCCAAGCACTATGCTCGGCAGAAAGAACCTGTCTATTACTATCCCAACGGTAGTATCTGGATTTCTCGCAAGGATCGTTACCTACGAGATGAGACCTTTTACACAGATAAGACAGTAGCCTATGAAATGTCCAAACTCTATTCTTATGATATCGACGATGTCTTGGACTTTGAAGTCGTTGAGACCTTGCTGCACCATCACCACCTAGGAGAATCAAAGAGATGAAACACCTCATCATTGCCACAACGCCCTTGCAGGCTAAAATTGCCCAGCATATCAAGGGATTTTATCCTGATCAGGACTTTGTCAGTCTTTATGTCAGTCCTGTCAAAAATGCCCGACAGGAGCATTATGCCAAGGATTTTGACCATGTTCACTATCCTCAGACGGCAGAGGACTTGACTCAGATTTGTCAAGAGCTGGCCGGAGACTATGACATCATCTTTTATGCTAGTTTTGACAATAGCTTGATTCTGGACTTGGTTGCTAGTTCGACTTACCAGCACCTCATGAGTTTCGATGATGGCTATGCGGATATTTACCCTTTGGGAATGTATGCCCTCCCTCTTCAACCCAGTCAGGTGGGTTCTTTGGGCTTGACCAGAGATGATTTGATTGAGCGGACGGAAAAGCACTATACCCTCTATCGTAGTGACTACCATGTCGTAGCTAGAGAAAAGCTGGTTTATCTGGAGTATTTTTTTGACCTGCCTCAAGTCCCAGTTTCAAATGGCAAGACGGTCAAGGTCCTGCTGGGACAAAAGTTCTCTGAAGAGGATGACCAAATCTCCATCCGCTTTATCAGCACCTATGCCAAGGCCTTGGCCATTGACCTCTATCTACCCCATCCCAAGGAAACCTTTACTATCCCTGATGTGACCTACTTGGAGACGGAGCTGATCTTTGAAGATGTCCTAGCACAACTCATCCAAGAATACGAGTTCGTTCATATCTATCACTTTACTTCGTCTGTCAGCCTGCACTTAAAAGACCACCCTTATGTGGCCATTACAGGTATTTCTCTCCCCTACTATGAGGATCGTCAAAAAGAATTGCGACGATTAGGTTGTCAGTTTGAAATAGTTTCACTTGGCTGGTAGTATAAATGTATATTTTTAAACATGTAAATCCATGCATCTGTATGGATTTTTTATATATAAATATAGTTAAAAACCATAGTTTGAATGATCAAAAAGTAATCAAATTTCTTGTGTGAGAGGTTTTGAAATGTTAAAATAGGAACGTTAGGTTTTTGAGTTTATCAATTGTTGTTTACTATAAAAATGTGGTGAATTTTGGAAATCATGCAAAAAATAGTCGTAAAGGATACTAAGGATGTTTATAAATAAAAAAGAAAAATTTTCCATTCGTAAGTTTAAAGACGGTCGTTCAGACTCAGTCAAGATCGGTACAGTTGGTCTGATTGTCGGTGCAGTCCTTGCAATGGCAGGACAAACCCAAACTGTAGAAGCGGCGATGAAAGAAAACAGTGACAACACAACAACAATCTCAAATGATAAGGGGTCAGTAATTGTAGATACAGCTAATATTGAGAACCCAAATGAAGGTAGGCAATTTTCAACTGATCCAACTGCAGAGGGAACAAATACAATTACTAAAACAGGAAAAGTAGATTACAAATACGTAACTGCTGAAGGAAATACTGTACTAGAAGAAAATAAAAACCAAAATTCTGGTGCTGATAAAACGATTGAAACAACATACAATGTATACGGTAAATCAGGAGAAGTTTTCAAAGAGACTACTGGTGGCGATGCACAAGATAGCGACCTAAACGACGCTAAAGAAAACGGTAAAAAAGCAACAATCGAAAAAGATGGGAAAACTTACCACCTAATCGGAGAATCTAAAGTTGAAACTACTGGAAACGGTGGAGGAGTATACTCTGACACAACTCTAGGTGATGTAACCGCGAAACTTACTCCAGAAGGATTAAGTAATGCAGAAGGTAAAATCACTTATGATACTGTAAAAGCTGGTGGGAAAGCTTGGATCGTTGAACAAACAGGAAAAGGAACATATGGTAAATATGTACAAGCAGATTCAGGTGCAATCACTTCTGATGCTAAGATGGTAGAAGCTTTCAAAGCTGGAGAAGCTGCAGCAAAAGACTTCAATTCAGCTAATGTAACTGCTGATGGAGGAATCAAAGAAGGAGACTATGTTTTCGTCCTTGAGAAAAATACCTATGTAACAGCTAGTGGTGAGAGTCAGGCTTTAACAGGAAGCATACCATTGTCATCTAGTGATAATGTAGCAGATGATGTAGATGGAACTGGGGCTACTTTAAATAGAACATATGCAATGGTACAAAACTTTAAAGCGGCTCCAGATACTTTAACAGGAGTAGAGAACAAAACTCTTGTAAAAGGGTATCTTGCATATCTTCAAGGAAAAGGACTTGAAGATAACCTTTTAAATTTCAAACGATATGTTTCTATAGGATTAGCGGGAATAGCTGAAGACCAAGTTGATGCTAAAGGAAGACCTACAAGAGATTTAACAGCAGATACATCAAGCGTTTCTAGCTCAGATACATTGGAATTAGAAGAGGGTGGTTTTCTTCTTAGACTTAATGCTCCTTCGTTGGATGTTGAAGAGTATTCTTATCGTGACGAAATCACTCCTCTTCGTGCATACCGTGTAGCAAGTGGTAATACAACAATCACTTACACTTATGCTGAAGAAAAAACTCGTGAAATCGAGAAAAAAGGTTCTGTAGTCGTTAACTACCAAACAGAAGACGGAACAGAATTAAAAGCTCCTTACACTGATACTCCTGAAACAGTAGCTGAAGTAGTAACTGAGAAATACTATGTTGATGCTGATGGAAATGATGTAATTGTAAGTAGTACTACAGCTTCTAAAAACGTACCTTACAACACTAAAGAAAATGAAACTGAAAAACCTCAAAAACTTACAGATGCACAAGGAAATGTTTACTACCTAAACGAAGCAAACACAATGACATCTGTAAATGGTACAGAAACTACATCACCAGCTGAAACAGGAACAGTAGTAGAAGGTGTTACAAAAGTAACTTACATCTATGAAAAAGCTGGATCAGTAATCGTTAACTACAAAACTGAAGATGGAACTCCACTTACAGGAACAGTAGTTGGTAACGAAAGTAAAACTGTAGAATCAGGTGCAAAAGACATTGATAATGGTAAACCAGGAACAGCTTATAACACTGCGGATAACGGAATGAAACCAGAACGTATTAAAACTGCAGAAGGCAAAGTATACGAGTTAGTTCCAGACTTAACTGAAGGTGAAGAAGAAGGTGAGGTTGAGTCAGGAACAACTAAAGAAGTAACCTACGTTTATAAAGAAGTTAAAGGTAATGTTGTCGTTAAGTATGAAGATACTGAAGGTAACACACTTGCTGCTGACGAACAAGATGAAACAGATGCTTCTCTAAATGTTAAATACGATACAGCTGACCACAAAAAAGAATCTATCGAGAAAGATGGTGTTAAATACTATTTAACAGCTAAAGAATTGAAAGACGGTTCTAAACCAGCTACTGGAGATGTTGTTGAAGGAACAACTACAGTAACTTACGTTTACGAAAAAGCTGGATCAGTAATCGTTAACTACCAAACAGAAGACGGAACTCCATTAGTAGGAACTGCAGACGGTGCTAATGTAGAATCAGGCGCAAAAGACACTACAGACGCTAAAGCAGGAACTGACTACAACACTGCAGACAACGGAATGAAACCAAACCGTATCACAACTGCAGAAGGCAAAGTATACGAACTTGTACCAACAGCAACTAAAGGTGACGAAACTGGTAAAGTTGTTGCTGGAGAAACGAAAGAAGTAACCTACGTCTATAAAGAAGTAAAAGGTAACGTAGTCGTTAAGTATGAAGATACTGAAGGTAACGTAATCGCTGAAGATGAAAAAGACGAAACAGATGCTTCTCTAAACGTTAAATACGATACAGCAGACCACAAAAAAGACGAAATCATTAAAGATGGCGTTAAATACTATCTAACAGCTAAAGAGCTTAAAGACGGTTCTAAACCAGCTACTGGAGATGTTGTTGAAGGAACAACTACAGTAACTTACGTTTACGAAAAAGCAGGGCAAGTAGTCGTTAACTACCAAACAGAAGACGGAACTCCATTAGTAGGTGTTGATGCGGATGGTGCGAATGTAGCTTCAGGTGCAAAAGATACTGTAGACGGAAGACCAGGATCAGCATATGATACTTCTGATAACGGAATGAAACCAAACCGTATCACAACTGCAGAAGGTAAAGTCTACGAACTAGTACCAGCATCAACTAAAGGTGATGAAACAGGTACAGTAGTAGCCGGAGAAACGAAAGAAGTAACATACGTTTATAAAGAAGTTACTGGTGACGTAGTCGTTCACTATGTTGACACAGAAGGTAACACAATCGCAGCTGACAAAGATGACCTTAAAGGTGCATCTCTAAGCGAAAAATATGACACTGCTGTGGATAACAAACCAGAAAAAATCACTGCAGAAGACGGAACTGTATACTACATTACAAAAGCTGGTCTTAAAGATGATTCTAAACCAGAAACTGGAAACGTAGTAGAAGGTAAAACTGAAGTAACATATGTTTATGAAAAAGCTGGATCAGTAATCGTTAATTACCAAACAGAAGACGGAACTCCATTAACAGGTACTGCAGACGGTAAAGATATTGCTTCAGGTGCTAAAGATACTGACAATGGAAAACCAGGTTCTGCATACAACACTGCAGATAACGGATTGAAACCAAACCGTATCATAACTGCAGAAGGAAAGTATACGAACTAGTACCAGCATCAACTAAAGGTGATGAAACAGGTACTGTAGAATCAGGTCAAACTAAAGAAGTAACATACGTTTATAAAGAAGTTAAAGGTAATGTTGTTGTTAAGTATGAAGATACTGAAGGTAACACACTTGCTGAAGACGAAAAAGACGAAACAGATGCTTCTCTAAATGTTAAATACGATACAGCAGACCACAAAAAAGATGAAATCACTAAAGACGGTGTTAAATATTACTTAACAGCTAAAGAACTTAAAGATGGTTCTAAACCGACTACTGGTGATGTTGTTGAAGGAACAACTACAGTAACTTATGTTTACGAAAAAGCAGGACAAGTAGTAGTTAACTACCAAACAGAAGATGGAACTCCATTAGTAGGTGTTGATGCGAATGGTGCGAATGTAGCTTCAGGTGCTAAAGACACTGTAGATGGAAAACCAGGATCAGACTACAACACTGCAGATAACGATATGAAACCAACTCGTATCACAACTGCAGAAGGAAAAGTATACGAACTAGTACCAACAGCAACTAAAGGTGATGAAACTGGTAAAGTTGTTGCGGGTGAAACGAAAGAAGTAACCTACGTTTATAAAGAAGTAACTGGTGATGTAGTCGTTCACTACGTTGATACAGAAGGTAACGTAATTGCTGAAGATAAAGAAGATACGAAAGGTGCTTCTCTAAACGCTAAATACGATACAACTGACAACAAACCAGAGAAAATCGAAAAAGACGGAACTGTTTACTACTTAACAGAAAAATCTCTTAAAGCTGATTCTAAACCAGAAAACGGAGACGTAGTAGAAGGTAAAACTGAAGTAACTTACGTTTACGAAAAAGCAGGACAAGTAGTCGTTCACTACACTGATGAAAAAGGTAACACGATCCAAGTGGATGCTGTTGATACAAAAGACGGTAAACCAAACTCAGACTACAATACTGCTGATAACGACATGAAACCAAACCGAATCACTACTCCAGAAGGCAAAGTATACGAATTAATCCCTCAATCAACTAAAGGTGATGAAACTGGTAAAGTGAAAGCTGGAGAAACTACAGAAGTAACTTATGTCTACAAAGAAATCACTGGTAATGTAGTCGCTCACTACGTTGACACAGAAGGAAACACATTAGCTGAAGATACGAAAGATGTTGAAAATGGATCACTAAGTGATAAATATGATACAACTGATAATAAACCAGCTAAACTTGAAAAAGATGGACAAGTTTACTACTTGACAGCTAAAGAATTGAAAGAAGATTCTAAGCCAGAAAACGGCGCTGTTGTAGAAGGAACTACAGAAATCACTTATGTATACGAAAAAGCAGGAAACGTTCTTGTTCATTACGTAGACGAAGCTGGAAACACACTTCAAGCAGATGCTGTTGATACTAAAGATGGTAAGCCAGGAGCTAAATACGATACTTCTGATAAGGACATGAAACCAACTCGTATCACAACTCCAGAAGGAAAAGTATACGAATTAGTCCCAGCATCAACTAAAGGTAACGAAACTGGTGATGTTGAAGCAGGTAAGACTACAGAAGTGACTTATGTTTACAAAGAAGTGAAAGGAAATGTAGTTGTTCACTACACTGACGAAGCAGGTAACACAATCGCAGAAGACGTTAAAGATACGACTGACGGATCTGTAAGCTCAGCATACGACACAAGTGACAACAAACCAGCAACTATCACTACTAAAGATGGTAAAGTATATGTACTTGTACCGACTTCAACTAAGGGTGAAGAGTCTGGTAAAGTAGCAGAAGGAACAGTAGAAGTAACCTACGTTTATAAAGAAGTAACTGGTGATGTAGTGGTTCACTACGTTGATACAGAAGGTAACGTAATCGCTGACGATAAAGAAGATACAAAAGGTGCTTCTCTAAACGCTAAATACGATACGACTGACAACAAACTAGAGAAAATCGAAAAAGACGGAACTGTTTACTACTTAACAGAAAAAGCTGTTAAAGATGATTCTAAACCAGAAACTGGAAACGTAGTAGAAGGTAAAACTGAAGTAACTTATGTTTATGAAAAAGCAGGGCAAGTAGTAGTCCACTATGTAGACGAAGCTGGAAACACAATCCAAACTGACGCTGTTGATACTAAAGACGGTAAACCAGGAGCCGCGTATAACACTACTGATAATGATCTGAAACCAAACCGTATCACAACTCCAGAAGGTAAAGTATACGAATTAGTCCCAGCAACAACTAAAGGTAATGAAACTGGTAAAGTGAAAGCTGGAGAAACGAAAGAAGTAACCTACGTCTACAAAGAAATCACTGGTAATGTAGTTGTTCACTATGTTGATACAGAAGGAAACACATTAGCTGACGATGCGAAAGATGTAGAAAATGGATCACTAAGTGAGAAATATGATACAACTGACAACAAACAAGCTAAACTTGAAAAAGATGGACAAGTTTACTACTTAACAGCTAAAGAATTGAAAGAAGATTCTAAACCAGAAAATGGTGCTGTTACTGAGGGTACTACAGAAATCACTTATGTATACGAAAAAGCAGGACAAGTAGTCGTTCACTACGTAGACGAAGCTGGAAACACAATCCAAGCAGATGTTGTCGGTACTAAAGACGGTAAACCAGGTGCTGCGTACAATACTGCTGATAACGGAATGAAACCAAACCGTATCACAACTGCAGAAGGAAAAGTATACGAACTAGTCCCAGCATCAACTAAAGGTAACGAAAACGGAAGTGTTGAAGCAGGTAAAACAACAGAAGTGACTTATGTTTACAAAGAAGTGAAAGGAAATGTAGTAGTTCATTATGTAGACGAAGAAGGTAACACAATCGCAGAAGACGTTAAAGACACTACTGACGGTTCTATAAGTTCAGCATATGACACAACTGATAACAAACTAGCTACAATTACTACAAAAGATGGTAAGAAATACGTATTAGTACCAACTGCAACTAAAGGTGCCGAAACTGGTAAAGTAACAGAAGGAACAACAGAAGTAACATACGTTTATAAAGAAGTCAAAAAAGATTCTACAAATGGAGGCTCACTCACTCCATCTCAACCAGCTTCTCCAGCAAGACCTTCAACAAATCCAACAAGTCCGGTGAAACCGACAGACCCAAGTCAACCAGAAACTCCAGTAGTTCCTACAGACCCAAGTCAGCCAACAACACCAGCTAACCCAGCAACACCGCCTAACCCGGCTAACCCAGCGGGTCCAGTAACTCCAACGATGCCATCGGCACCAGAAAATGGTGAAGCACCACAAGCTCCAGCGACTTCATCAGAAACTAAAGGACAAGCTGAACTTCCTAATACAGGTACAGAAGCCGACTCTAGCTTAGCAGCACTTGGACTTTTAGGTGTCTTGAGTGGATTTGGACTTGTTGCTCGCAAGAAAAAGAAGACTAATTCTAATTAGATTTTCTGATAAGAATAAGGAGTAGGATATCATATCCGCTCCTTTTTCTATGTAAATTATGAAGTAATTTTTAATCTTTTTTTGAAAGTTGTTATAGAGTTGTTAATCATATTTCTGAATCTATTAATTATCTTTACTTTTTTATATATTTACATCAATTAAAATATCGAATTGCTTGACATAATGAACAGATAGAGTTATTATGTTTATTATACAGTAGGTGAAGTCGGGACTTTTCTTGGTATCAATTTGAGGGTCTTACTGACTTTTCTTGATGTAAATAAAATATAAGTAAAGGAGTAGTAATGTACTCACGAACAAAAAAATATCATGGACAAAAAGTTCAACGATTTTCAATCCGAAAGTATAGTTTCGGTGCAGCATCGGTAGCAATTGCTGCGCTTATGATGTTTGGAGGTGGAGCCACTGCAAAAGCTGATACTATTCAAGGAAACGATGCAAGAACGAGCTCAAATTTGTCTAATCCACAGTCGTCGCCATCTCAAGAAAGCTTAAATCACGAAGAGAATGTTGCGAGCCCTGATACCAAGAAAGAAGAAATTCCTTCTAAAGATCCAGTTTCTAAACCAGTAGTAACTTCAGCTGAAGCTGTAGTTAATGAAGATAAGCTAGCACCAGAAAATATTGCAAAGGTAGACTTTAGTAAGCTATCAGAAGCGATTTCACGTATTCAATCAGCTATAGATAAAGTTGAAATTAGTAATAAAACATCAAAAACTATTGAGGATGCCAAGGCAACACTATTAGAAGCTCAAGCTTTATTAGCAAATGATAAAGCAACTCAGGTAGAGGTAGATAAAACTGTTGCCAGATTAGGAGAAAAGGCTTTTGTAATTGAGAGCATGCCAAAAGTGTCTCCTGCTGTAGAAGATAAATCAGAAACAGAAGCTAAAGTAGAAAAAACAAATAAAAACCAAGATCCACGAAATGGAAAAGCAATTCCTGGTAAAGGGGAAAGTGGATTTAGAGCTGATACGACTGTAAATCCGATAATTCCTGCAAAAGAAGGGCCAACGAATAATAATAAATTAGGATCAGGAAATAACCCAGCTGATGGTGTGTTTGAGAGTGCAAAAAATCAGTTTGGAGATATAGATTTCAGTAATGCTACAGAAAAAAATAGAGAAGTAAGGAAGCAATGGTCACGAAGCACAGCCTCTCAAGGTGGTCAAACAGAAATTTTAGGAAGCCTTACTTATAATTGGAAAGAAAAAGAAATTACAGCAGATGATGCAAATAATCATAACGCTTTGAATGGTTGGAAAATTGAAGGTGGGGGAAAAGTTACAGCTATTAAGCCAGAGGCACCTACTAATGTATCTTCTAATAGACCAGCAGGATTCGATCCTAAACCTTCTAAAATATATGATTTAAATGGTGTAATACCTCAAAGAGATAATGAAGTTCCTGTTCCAGGGAATCCATTAGGAGTGAATGCGGCCAACCAAAACTATGCAAATGGAGTTAACCATTCAGGTGTGGTAGGTACACATAATTTACCAAAAGGATATTATTTAGAATTAGGGAAAAAGGGAACAAAAATTTCTAAAGAATATCCTGTTAATGGAAATTCTAGGGTTCTTTTAAGTGCCATTACTGGTGGTGCATATGGTAATGCTGGAACAGCAGGAACTGGTGAAAGAGTTAAGATAACTGTTTATGATGCTGCTACAGGTGAAAAGATTTCTAGCATAAGAGACGATCGTACAATCGGGGAAAAAATGGAAAGTGAACATATTTCCACTCCGACTGGTAGTGGTGGTAATGGTGATGGTTGGACAGAATACCGTGCCATTTATGAAATACCAAAAACAACTACACGAGTAAAAGTTGAAATTGAAGCATTGAACGATGGTACTGCAATTAATAATTCTTATTTACAGAATTCGAATAGCACTATAAGTGATGGATATTTTGTCGGTGCAGTTAACCTAGCATTAGGTACTGGTACGGAAATGACTACTAATGTTAAAAGTAATAGACAAGAAGGGAAATATGGAGAAGATTCTCTTTATAAGTCAAAACAAACCGGTGAATTTGAATTTACTGTAAATAGTGTGGGTGGTATCCGTCTTTATGGTTCATCAGAAACAGAAATAGAAATTCCAGAAGGAGTAGAACTTCCTGATAATATTAAAAAACCAACGGGATGGGTATGGTTCGGCGATACTCCTATTGCTCCACAAAATATAGCTTGGGATCCAGCTACTAGAAAATTAAGAATTAAATATAATTCATCAAAATCTAACAATGGTGATTCACCATATATTGGTGTTGGTTCTAATAATGGACAGAACGATGGTGTACGTAAATTCAGAGTACCATTTACAACTGCGGATAATTATCGTGGTACGGCTACATTTAAAGTTAAAACATTTTTACCAAACGGTCTAAATGATGCTCAGAATAATAAAATTTTAAATACTGGTGATGTATCAAATGCAAATGGTATTTATCATCCTGTGGTAGATGGATTGAGAAATACAGATAAACCTGATTACTACTACAATAAAACAATTTATATTGATACTGTTAAACCTGTTGCTCCTACAGTAGAACCAGTCCATACAGATAGCATTAATGGAGAAAAAACTGATAAAAATCAAGTTAAAGAATTGCTAGTTTCTCTTCCTACAGAAAAAAATACTGAATTAACAAATGAAGAAAGAGAAAGAAAAGACATAGCAGATAATGATGCAAACAATGGAACAAATAGAAATGCTGATACAGAAGTAAAAAATATTGAACGTGCAATTGGTGGATTAACTTCATTGAAAGTTACTTTACCAAATACTAAAACACCAATTACTTTAACGAAGAAAGCAGATGGTTGGTATAATGGTGCAACAAAAGTTGAAGTACGTGATGGTAAATTAGTTGTTCCAGTTCCAGCAGGTACAGATTTGACGGAAGCAAATGAGACAACAAATCCGGACAAACGTATCAAAGTCACTGTGCTTGATAAAGCGGGTAACGAATCAGATCCAGCTTATGCTAATGTTCTAAACGAAGCTCCAACAGTAGCAGTTGAGAAAACAGATTTATATGTTTATAAAACAAAAGAAGCTGATAAATGGAACAATGCTAAAGTTTTAGAAAAAGCTAAACCATCAGCAACTGATTTAGAAGATGATCGTGATGGAGTTGAGTCTACTAAACCAACAATCGCAGTAAGTGATGCAGGTAACTTAGATACAACTACAGTTGGAGATTATACTGTAAAAGTACAATCAACTGATAGTGAAGGTAAGAAATCAACAGAAGCCAATGTAACAGTACACGTATTAGACTTAATCACAGTAGATCCAACAGTAACAACTGATCCAACAAATCCAAGTACAACATCTCCAGTATCTCCAAAAACAGCAGATACACCTGTAAAGAAGGAGATGAAAATCTTGGTAAATATCCAGCAGGAGTTACTCGTGATGACTTAGTTAAAGAAGTAACACGTACAATTAAGTATCTAAAAGAAGAAGATGCAAACAAAGATGATGCAACTCCTCTATATGCTGAAAAAGTACAAAAAGTAACTTATAAACGTACAGCAACGGTTAACCCAGAAACAAAAGAAGTAACTTACTCTAATTGGGAAGTATACAACGAAGCGGATAAATTAACAGATGCTACAGCAGATGGTACTAAAGGTAAGTACAATTCAGTTGAATCTCCAGTTATTAATAATTATTTATTAGTGGATAATGCGGATAAACTTGTACCAGAAAAAGATGCTCCTAAGCCAGCACAAAATGGAACAGTATCTTCTGAAGTGAAGAAAGTTCTTTATAAGGAGATTGGTTCGTTTGTTCCAAACTATCCAGAAGGTAAGAAACCGAATGGTGCTCAAGATAAAATTCCTTATCCAAATAACCCGAATGATCCAACAGTTCCAGGAGATTTTAGCACTGTAACAATTCCATATGTTCCAGGCTATACTCCAGTATATAATGGACAAGAATTAACACCGAAAAATCCAAATGATCCAACTCAAGGTTATAAAGTTCCAGATGGATTTACACCAACGGATAAATTTGGGGAATCACCAATTACATATACACCTTCTACTCAAACAGCTAAAGTAGTGATTGAGAAGAAAGTCGATGGAGCCGCAAATGAAGTGGTTTCTAGCTTTGATTTAACAGGTAAATCTGGTTCAGAATTACCGGCAAGTACAGATATTGACAACAAAATCAAAGAACTTAAGAACCAAGGTTATGAAGTCGAAAGTGATGACTATCATACTCAAGATAATCACTATCCAACATTTGATGACAAGGAAGATGTTAACCCAATAGATGGTTCATCAGCACCTTCTCAAACATTTAAAATTGTTGTAAAACCTAGAATTGTTGAAGTTCCTTCGTCAACACCTCATGAAAAAGATAGTCCAGTAGATCCAAATGGAGAAAATCCTGAACTTAAGTGGCCAGAAGGTTTAGCTGAGTCTGATTTGAACACTACTGCTAAACGTGTGATTTCATATGTGAAGAAAGATTCAGATACAGCAGCTGAGGAAAAAGCTAAGGATGATACTGTTCAAACGGTACCATTTACAAGAAAAGCGACTGTTAATCTTGTCACAAAAGAAGTAAGCTATACTGATTGGGAAAGTCCAAATAAAACATGGGATAAAGTTGGAGTAGATGTTCTACCAGGATATATTGCTGATAAAAAGAAATTCCAGCTAAAGAAGCAGCAACCCCTGCAAAAGATACAAAAGTAATCCCTGATGAAACGGATAAAGTTACTTATACGAAGATTGGAAGCTGGATTCCTGTTGATCCAACCACTGGTAAGGATGGAGATCCGATTCCATTCCCTAACGATCCAAATGATCCAACCAAGACTGGTGAAATTACACAAATTATTCCTCATAAAGATGGATATACTCCAAAAGATGGAAATGGAACACCATTAGAACCAGTAAATCCTGCAAATCCAGAAGAAGGTTATAAACCACCAAAAATTACGGATCCAAAAGCAAATATCAAGATTACCTATGATAAAGACGATCAAAAAGCAAAAGTAAAATTTGTTTCAGTAGATGATGAAGGTGTTGAAACACCATTAGATACGAAATATAATATTGATGATCTTACTGGTAAATCAGGAGATAAAATTCCAGAAGAAAAAGTTCAAGCACGTGTTGATGTTTTGAAATCTATGGGATATGATGTTGTAGATAATCCATTTGATCAGGATCCAACGTTTGATACTAAGAAAGAAATAGATCAAGAGTTTACAATTAAAGTTAAACCACAAGTTTCAACTGCAAAACCTGTTTATGTAGTAGAAGGAGATAAACCATCTTCAGAAAAATTAAAAGATGCTGTTACTACTAAAGGAAATGAGAAAACAGTAGATGAAACTAAACTTCCTGATACAACTGATAAAGTTGGGGATGACACATTAACAGCTCCTGTGACAGTGACATACGGTTCAGGGGATAATAAACGTGAAGAAACTGTTAATGTACCGATTAAAGTTGTTGAAGGATATCCACAAATTGTCCCAGTAGATCCAAAAGAAGCTCCAAAAGCAGAAGATAGTATCAATCCAGATGATTATCCAGCTGGTTCTAAATTCACTTACGAAAAAGAACCAGATACAACAACACCTGGAGATAAAGGGGTTAAGGTTATTGTTACTGATGAAAATGGGAATGAACTAGTAAGAGTTCCAGCAACAGTACGTGTAGTTGACAGTATTCCACAATACGTTGTGGCTGATAAAGCTAATAAACAACCAGAAGCTAAACAAAGTATCACACCGGGTGAATATCCAGAGGGAACGGAATTTACTTATGAAACTCCAGTAGATACAACTACATCGGGAGAGAAAGATGTAGTCGTTGTGGCTAAAGTTGGTGAAGATACGATTGTTAAAGTTCCAGCTAAAGTTGTGGTAGTAGATCCTGAAGTGCAATATGTATTTGAAAATCCTCAAAATACACAACCAGATCCATCTGAAAGCATTAATCCTGATCAATATCCAGACGGAACTAAGTTCACCTATAAAGATGGTGATGTAGATACAACAACACCTGGAGATAAGAAAGTAACAGTAGTTGCGAAAGATGGTGAAGATAAACTTGTAGAAGTCCCTACGGTTGTTAAAGTATTACCAGTTGTTAAACCAACGGGAGTAACAGTACTTAAAGATAGTACAGATTTAGAAACAATGGTTAAAGCAAAAGCTCAAGAAGTGGTGGATGCATTACCAAAAGATAATATTCCTGCAGGTGTAACAGTAACTGTTAAAGAAGTGAAAGAAAAACCTGAAACAACTGCTACAGGAGAACAAAAACCAGCTAAGGTAGTTATTGAATATACTGATGATAAAGGCCGTGTAGTTGGTTCTAAAGAAGTAGAAGTTCCGGTAACGGTAGTTGGTTCAACATCAAAATCATTGGTAGTCTTTGAAGGTGATACAGTAGAATCTAAAACTGTTCAAGATGCAGTAACACCAGGAGCTAATGGAACTAAAGGTAATCCTGTAATTCCAGAAGACCTAACAAAAACAACAGGTAAGAAAGAAGTAACGGTTCCTGTAACTTACGAAGGAATTAAAGCTTCAGAACAAGTGAAAGTACCAGTGACAGTATTGCCAGTTGCTAAAGGTGAAGTAACCGTACCAAAAGGTGAAACTACAGATAAAGTTAAAGAAGTAGCTAAAGCTAAAGCAGAAGAAGTAGCAAACTCAGCAGACTTCAAAGCTAAATTACCAGATGGTGCCAAAGATGTAGAAGTTGGAGCGATTACAGAAGAAGTGCTTGCAACCATTACATCGGAAGCAGGAACAAACAAAGGAACTGTAAAAGTCCCAGTAACCTATACAGTAGATGGCGTTAAGTATACAAAAGATGCAGAAATTACTGTAAGTGTAGTTGGTTCAAATGCTGATCAAGTATACGTTGTTGAAGGCGACAAACCTGAAATAGCTAAAGTAAAAGATGCAGTAACACCAGGAAAAGGTGGAACAGTACAAGATCCAACAGAAGCTGATTTACCAGATACAAAGGATAAAGTTGGAGCAACCGATGTAACAGTACCAACTAAAGTTAAGTATGCAAATGGTGAAGAGACAGTAAAAGTCCCAGTGACAGTATTACCAAAAGTAACCCCAGAAGGTGTAACAGTTCTTAAAGATAGTGATAAGCAAGAACTAGAAAAAGCTATTAAAGAACAGGCTGAAAAAGCAGTTAATAACGTGAAGGGGCTTCCATCAGGAGTTACTGTAACAGTTACAGAAGTTAAAACAGGAACAGTACCACCTACAGCAACAGTTGGTGTACAAATCCCAGCGACAGTAGTGGTAGAGTATGTGAAAGATGGTAAAGTAGTTGCGACTAAAGAGGTACCTGTACCTGTTAACGTAGTAGAAGTCGTTCCAGTCTCAATAGAGACACCAGTCACATCTACCCCATTAACGCCAGAGGATTACACTAAAGGAATTAAGATTCCAGAAGGTGGCAAGGTCACAAATGTTGAAAACATTCCAGACTTAACAACACCAGGTAAGAAAGATCCAGTTAAAGTCACTGTAGAATTACCAAATGGAAAAGTGATTACAGTAGAAGTCCCAATTAATGTAACACCTGTTAAAGAGATTGAGACACCAGTCACATCTACCCCATTAACACCAGAGGATTACACTAAAGGAATTAAGATTCCAGAAGGTGGCAAGGTCACAAATGTTGAAAACATTCCAGACTTAACAACACCAGGTAAGAAAGATCCAGTTAAAGTCACTGTAGAATTACCAAATGGAAAAGTGATTACAGTAGAAGTCCCAGTTAATGTAACACCTGTTAAAGAGATTGAGACACCAGTCACATCTACCCCATTAACACCAGAGGATTACACTAAAGGCATCAAGATTCCAGAAGGTGGCAAGATCACAAATGTTGAAAACATTCCAGACTTGACAACTCCAGGTAAGAAAGATCCAGTTAAAGTCACTGTAGAATTACCAAATGGAAAAGTGATTACAGTAGAAGTCCCAGTTAATGTAACACCTGTTAAAGAGATTGAGACACCAGTCACATCTACCCCATTAACACCAGAGGATTACACTAAAGGAATTAAGATTCCAGAAGGTGGCAAGGTCACAAATGTTGAAAACATTCCAGACTTAACAACACCAGGTAAGAAAGATCCAGTTAAAGTCACTGTAGAATTACCAAATGGAAAAGTGATTACAGTAGAAGTCCCAGTTAATGTAACACCTGTTAAAGAGATTGAGACACCAGTCACATCTACCCCATTAACACCAGAGGATTACACTAAAGGAATTAAGATTCCAGAAGGTGGCAAGGTCACAAATGTTGAAAACATTCCAGACTTGACAACACCAGGTAAGAAAGATCCAGTTAAAGTCACTGTAGAATTACCAAATGGAAAAGTGATTACAGTAGAAGTCCCAGTTAATGTAACACCTGTTAAAGAGATTGAGACACCAGTCACATCTACCCCATTAACACCAGAGGATTACACTAAAGGCATCAAGATTCCAGAAGGCGGTAAAGTCACAAATGTTGAAAACATTCCAGACTTAACAACTCCAGGTAAGAAAGATCCAGTTAAAGTAACGGTAGAATTACCAAATGGAAAAGTGATTACAGTAGAAGTCCCAGTTAATGTAACACCTGTTAAAGAGATTGAAACTCCGGTTACGAAAACTCCATTAACACCAGAGGATTACACTAAAGGCATCAAGATTCCAGAAGGTGGCAAGATCACAAATGTTGAAAACATTCCAGACTTAACAACACCAGGTAAGAAAGATCCAGTTAAAGTCACTGTAGAATTACCAAATGGAAAAGTGATTACAGTAGAAGTCCCAGTTAATGTAACACCTGTTAAAGAGATTGAGACACCAGTCACATCTACCCCATTAACACCAGAGGATTACACTAAAGGCATCAAGATTCCAGAAGGTGGCAAGATCACAAATGTTGAAAACATTCCAGACTTGACAACTCCAGGTAAGAAAGATCCAGTCAAAGTCACTGTAGAATTACCAAATGGAAAAGTGATTACAGTAGAAGTCCCAGTTAATGTAACACCTGTTAAAGAGATTGAGACACCAGTCACATCTACCCCATTAACACCAGAGGATTACACTAAAGGCATCAAGATTCCAGAAGGTGGCAAGATCACAAATGTTGAAAACATTCCAGACTTGACAACTCCAGGTAAGAAAGATCCAGTTAAAGTCACTGTAGAATTACCAAATGGAAAAGTGATTACAGTAGAAGTCCCAGTTAATGTAACACCTGTTAAAGAGATTGAGACACCAGTCACATCTACCCCATTAACACCAGAGGATTACACTAAAGGCATCAAGATTCCAGAAGGTGGCAAGATCACAAATGTTGAAAAACATTCCAGACTTGACAACTCCAGGTAAGAAAGATCCAGTTAAAGTCACTGTAGAATTACCAAATGGAAAAAGTGATTACAGTAGAAGTCCCAGTTAATGTAACACCTGTTAAAGAGATTGAGACACCAGTCACATCTACCCCATTAACACCAGAGGATTACACTAAAGGCATCAAGATTCCAGAAGGTGGCAAGATCACAAATGTTGAAAACATTCCAGACTTGACAACTCCAGGTAAGAAAGATCCAGTTAAAGTCACTGTAGAATTACCAAATGGAAAAGTGATTACAGTAGAAGTCCCAGTTAATGTAACACCTGTTAAAGAGATTGAGACAACAGTCACATCTACCCCATTAACACCAGAGGATTACACTAAAGGCATCAAGATTCCAGAAGGTGGCAAGATCACAAATGTTGAAAACATTCCAGACTTAACAACACCAGGTAAGAAAGATCCAGTTAAAGTAACGGTAGAATTACCAAATGGAAAAGTGATTACAGTAGAAGTCCCAGTAACAGTCACTCCAAAAGCGACTCCAGCTCCAAGAGAAACAGTTAAAACTACCCCAATCGTAGTAGAGGTTGGAACTCCAATTGGCAAAGATGATGTTAAGAAACATATTGAGTTACCAAAAGGTGCTGAAATCGTAGAAGTTGGAGAAATTCCAGCAACTGATACGGCAGGACAAAAACCAAGTGTTAAAGTAAAAGTGAAACTACCATCAGGAGAAATCGTAGAGGTGGAAGTCCCAGTAACAGTCACACCAAAGGCGACTCCAGCTCCAAGAGAAACAGTTAAAACTACCCCAATCGTAGTAGAGGTTGGAACTCCAATTGGCAAAGATGATGTTAAGAAACATGTTGAGTTACCAAAAGGTGCCGAAATCGTAGAAGTTGGAGAAATCCCAGCAACTGATACGGCAGGACAAAAACCAAGTGTTAAAGTAAAAGTGAAACTACCATCAGGAGAAATCGTAGAGGTAGAAGTCCCAGTAACAGTTATACCTAAGCATGTTGAACCATCAACTCCAAACCAACCAGCTTCTCAACCATCAACACCTAAAAATGTTGAAGTTCAAAAAGAATTGCCTAACACAGGTACAGAAGCCGACTCTAGCTTAGCAACACTTGGACTTTTAGGTGTCTTGAGTGGATTTGGACTTGTTGCTCGCAAGAAAAAAGAAGACTAATTCTAATTAGATTTTCTTATAAGAATAAGGAGTAGGATATCATATCCGCTCCTTTTCTTTTTGGGATTGAGATGAGAGTTATCATAGCATTGGTTAAAAATTTTCGGTGGTTTTATTGTCAATTCTCTGTAGATTTTCTCGTTCTAATCCCATATAGACAAGATTACAGAATCATATTCTATAAGTTGTCTGACTTGACTTTCTTGATGGAAATCATATAATAATTGTAATGAAAAGAATTACAACTAGAAAAGAGGACCATTTATGACCTATGAATACAAGAGCCACATTTATTTAGCAGAGGCAGTTTTAAATGTAAAGGATTTGGCAAGTCAAACAGCCTTTTATCAGCAAGTTATTGGTTTAGAAATCTTATCTCAAACTGAGACAGAGGTCGTTCTGGGACTTGGAGGAACAGCCTTGGTACAGCTGATTCAAACAAAAGAGAGCGGTGAAGTAAGGGAACATTATGGACTTTACCATCTGGCTATTCTCTTGCCGACACGAAAGGCTTTGGCTGATGTCTTGAAACACCTGATAGATTTACAGATTCCTCTCGTCGGCGGTGCAGATCATGGTTACAGTGAAGCTATTTACTTGGAAGATTTGGAGGGAAATGGCATCGAACTCTATCGAGATAAGCCGGTTTCCATATGGGATATTCGAGAAGACGGTCGTATTATAGGGGTCACTGAGGCCCTTGCGGCACAGGATATCTATGAGTTGGGGGAAAGAGTAGAGCCCTTTACTTTAGCAGATGGTACGAGAACGGGGCATATCCATTTGTCCGTCAAGGATAGTCGAAAGTCCAGCCAGTTTTATCAAAAGGTGTTAGGACTAGAGGATAAATTCAGTGTGCCTAGCGCTAGTTGGATTGCAGCTGGGGACTATCATCATCATTTGGCAGTCAACGAATGGGGAGGAAAAGGTCTGGCTCCGCGTAAGCAAGGCTTGCCAGGTTTGGCCTACTGTGTCATCGAAGTCGCACATAAAGAAGAACTGTTAACGATTGCGCAACGAGCACAAGAAGTTGATGCACCAATCAAGTGGCTGACATCTAGCCAGCTGGAAATCATAGACCAAGATGGAATTGTGACTCGTATTCGTTTAGCAAGGTAAAACTAGAAAACTCTAGTAAATTATCAGTATGGCTAGTTTACTTTTTGAAAAGTCTTTGATAACAGAACTGCGTGAGCTGGATGGGCGAGAATTTTGACAAAGAAGATGATTAGAGATATAATGAAGAAAAATCGAGCAAGGAAAAAGAAATGACAAACTCAAAGTATATTACTCGTTTGAAACGTTCAGAGGGCCAGTTGCGTGGGATTCAAAAGATGATTGAAGAAGATCGTGACTGTGCTGATATTGTGACGCAACTGACAGCCGTGAAATCTAGTGTGGAGCGCGTGATTGAGATGATCATTACAGAAAACCTTACTGAATGTATCAATCAGCCACTAGATGATCCTGAAGCTCAAAAGGCACGCCTAGAAAAGGCTATCCGATACTTGATTAAAAGGAAGTGAAGTAATTGTTTACTTTATCATAAAGACAAAAATGCCATCAGTAGGATAGTTTAATGTAAGTTTTAACGTTGAGAAAAAGAGGCTCTATTTTTAGGCCTCTTTTTATGATTATTTTGATAAAATAATTCGATCAGAAGGATCAAAGTCAGTATCATCTACTGTAATTTGATTTCCGTTAACAGTGTAGATTTGTACATCATCACCAATGATCATACGTTGGTTTGCTGGATCAAAAGTAACTTGTTTAATTTTTTGGTCACCGTCAGATTCTAATTTTGTCCATGTTCCTGTTTTACCAGTAACAGTCAAAGTAATTTGATTATGGCCATCTTGTCCTTGATAGGTTCCATCAATGTTTTCAGGTTGAGCTACTGGAGCATTTTGAGCTGGAGCAGCTTGGTTGTTATTGTTATTGCTATTGTTAGTGTTTTGTTGGTTAGATTGCTGATTTTGTTGGTCAGACTGTTGATTTTGGTTAGATTGCTGTGTTTGTTGAGCAGGTTGTTGATTTTGTTGTTGAGCTGCAGGGGCACAAGCTACTAATAAACTAACACTGGCTAATGTTGCAACAGAAAGTGCAATAGTTTTTGATTTCATAGTGAATTCCTTCCTTAATGCCAAAGTTTTTAATTTTATACTGAACGTACTTAACAAATGGCATTCTATGTATTGTATCACTAAAAATATAGAAGTCAATTTATATGCTCAGTTATAGTTTATGAGGAGTTTGACTTGATTTTATCTAGAGCATTCTTACTCATACAAAAAGCAACGGCATATCTGTTGCTTTTTGTATGGGGTAATAGATTCTTGTAGAAGATTATTTATTCTACTTGACCAGGCCAAGCATTCATACCACCTTCTACGTTGGTAACGGTGAGGCCTTGGGCGCTGAGAAATTGGCAGGCAGAGGCAGAACGTACTCCTCCTTGACAGATGACATGGTATGTACGGTCAGAATTGAGTTCTTTGTAGCCCTGCTCTAAGGTACTTAACGGAAGATTTTTGGCACCTGGTGCATGTCCTGCTTGGAATTCATGTGCTTCACGGACATCGATAAGCTCTAAATTTTCATTTTGATATTTTTCATAAAAGTCAGCCATACTGATACTAGTTTCCATATTCTACTCCTTCTGGGTTAGCCATTTTGTATAGTGAATAAGCGCCGTCAAGGTTTTTGACGGTAAATCCTGCTTGCTTGAGGATACGCTCTGCGATATAGCTGCGCAAACCACTGTGGCAGCTGACGATGTAGGCTTGGTTCTTGTCTAGTTCATCCAAGCATTCCCGTAGTTCGTTTAGGGGGATGTGAATGGTGTCGACTTTGAGTCGGCCACTTTGGAATTCGCCACTGGTCCGCACGTCTAGGAATTTCTTTCCCTTAGCCAGTTCGTCTTCGAGCTGGTACCATTGAACGTTGTCGCTGAGACCTTCGATAAGGTTTAAGGCTGCGTAGCCCAGCATATTGACGGGATCCTTGGCCGAGCCAAATGGTGGCGCATAGGTAAACTCCAACTCTGGTAAGTCAAAGACGGTGAGATTTCCCTTGATGGCAGTAGCTAGATATCGATTCGCTTGTCAATACCTTTCTTCCCAACTCCTTGGGCGCCATAGATTTTTCCAGTATTTGGGTCAAAGAGGAGCTTCAAGGTCATATCAGTAGCGCCTGGATAATAACCAGCATGATCTTTCCCGCTGACATGAAGTGCCTTGTAAGGAAGTTGATTCATGCTAAGGATACGCTCGCTTAGTCCAGTCGAAGCAGCTGTCATATCAAAGGCACGAACAATAGCAGTGCCGATACTGCCCTTGTTTGTACGTCCTAGTCCTGCGATGACGTCTGCCACTTGGCGTCCCTGACGATTGGCAGGAGAAGCTAGAGAGATGAGAGCGTCTTGGCCTGTAATCTCTTGCTTGACGACAATGGCATCCCCAACTGCAAAGATATCTTTTTGACTAGTTTCGTAATGTTCATTGACCAGGATCCCACCACGAAGTCCCAGTTCAACCCCCGCAGCTTTTGCTAATCCATTTTCAGGTTCAACACCGACAGAAAGGATGGTGAGGTCAGAAGTAATCTTTTGACCGTTTTCGAGAACGATGACTTTTCCTTGGTCTTCAAATCGAGTCGCAGACTGAGAAGTGATAACGCGAACGCTGTTTTTAACCAATTCTGCTTGGACAAAGGCTGCCATTTCTTGATCTAATGATGGTAAGACATGGGGTGCTTTCTCAACAATAGTAACTTGCAAGCCACGTTTTGCCAGATTTTCAACCATTTCAAGCCCGATAAAGCCTGCACCGATAACGACAGCTTCTTTTGGATGATTGTCCAAGGCTGCCATAATTTCATCGAGATCGGGAACATTGCGGAGCGTGTAGGCATTCTTAGCTTCTGCCAAACCTTCAATGGTAGGAACAAATGGTTTAGCTCCTGGGGAGAGGATCAACTTGTCGTAGCTTTCTGTGAATTCCTGTCCATCGTGTCGCACAATCACAGTGTGCTCTGCTGGGGAAATACTGATGACCTCGTGAAATGGTCGCACATCCAGATTAAAGCGTGCCTTGAGACTTTCAGGAGTTTGGACCAATAAACTATCACGGTTTGCAATTTCTCCTGAAACATAGTAAGGAAGTCCGCAGTTTGCAAGGAAACAAAGGGACCTTTCTCAAAAATAGTGATTTCAGCGTCTTCCATGAGACGTCTGAGACGGGTTGCTGCTGACATACCACCTGCAACTCCCCCGACAATGATAATTTTCATTGACTTTCTCCTTTATACATCTAGATGATTTTACCTGTCCAAGCACTCATACCACCTCGGACATTGATGACATCATAGCCTTTTTTCTTTAGCTTCTTCGCAGCTAGTTTGCTTCGCACACCAGAATGACAAATGACATAAAGTGTTTCTTTTGTTGTTGGTGTGTAGGAACCAATTTCGGTTAGAGGAACATTTTTGGCATTTTTGATATGACCTCTACGAAATTCCATGGGCGTCCGAACATCCAGTAGCTGAATCGGTTCTCTGAGTTTAGCTTCTAACTCGCTGGTAGAAATACTGTCAATTTTTGTAAATAAGTGAAACATAGGCACCTCCAAATATACCCTTATGGGGTATATTAAACCATGAAGTCAAGCTTTTGTCAAGCAAGTTGTTTTGACTTGGTAGCGATTGTATTGTTTTTCTCCTCGGTTCCTCAGATTCCTCCTTGACACTTTGTCAGCTTTTGATACAATAGTACAAAATTAGAGGAGGTGGGTTATGATTCAGAAACATGCGATTCCTATTTTAGAGTTTGATGACAATCCTCAGGCAGTCATCATGCCCAATCACGAGGGGCTGAATTTGCACTTGCCCAAGAAGTGTGTCTATGCTTTTTTAGGTGAGGATATAGACCGCTATGCGAGGGAAGTAGGGGCGGATTGTGTCGGCGAATTCGTTTCAGCCACCAAGACCTATCCAATCTATGTCGTGAACTACAAGGACGAGGAGATTTGTCTGGTTCAGGCACCTGTCGGCTCCGCTCCAGCGGCTCAGTTTATGGATTGGTTGATTGGCTATGGTGTGGAGCAGATTATCTCTACAGGTACCTGTGGTGTGCTGGCTGATATAGAAGAAAATGCCTTTTTAGTCCCTGTTCGTGCTCTGCGAGATGAAGGAGCCAGTTATCACTATGTGGCACCTTCTCGTTATATGGAAATTCAGCCAGAGGCTATTGCTGCTATTGAGCAAGTTTTGGATGCCAGAGGGATTTCTTATGAAGAAGTCATGACCTGGACGACAGACGGTTTTTACCGAGAAACGGCTGAAAAGGTGGCTTATCGCAAGGAAGAAGGCTGTGCTGTTGTGGAGATGGAGTGTTCTGCGCTTGCGGCAGTAGCCCAACTGCGTGGGGTTCTCTGGGGAGAATTGTTGTTTACAGCTGATTCCTTAGCAGACTTGGATCAGTACGATAGTCGTGACTGGGGTTCAGAAGCTTTCGAGAAGGCCTTGGAACTCTGCCTTGAGATAGCCTTTCAGATATAGCTACTCTCCTACTTTTTATGGTACAATGGATGTATGTTATTCAAATTATTTGTGAAAAAAATTGAGAGAGCCTTGGGCGGACTTTCGCCAGCTCGTCGTATCTTTTTAAGTTTCGCTGGAGTTATTTTTATAGGTTCTCTCCTTTTGAGTTTGCCTTTTGTTCAGGCGAGTGGTTCGCAGGCTACTTATTTTGACCATCTCTTTACGACGGTGTCCATGGTCTGTGTAACCGGCCTTTTTACGCAACCAGTGGCTACTACCTATAATGTCTGGGGGCAGTTGATTTGTATGCTTTTAATACAGATTGGTGGTCTAGGGCTCATGACCTTTATCGGGGTCTTTTATATTCAGGGGAAGCAAAAGCTCAGTCTTCGCAGTCGTGAAACCATTCAGGAGAGTTTTAGTTACGGGGAGACTCGGTCGCTGAAGACCTTTATGCGCTCCATCTTTTTGACGACTTTTCTAGTGGAGGGCTTGGGTGCTTTTCTTCTTAGTTTCCGTTTTATTCCTGAGTTCGGCTGGGGACGAGGCATTTTCACCTCTATCTTTTTAGCCATTTCAGCCTTTTGTAATGCTGGTTTTGATAATTTCGGCAGTAGCAGTTTAGTGGCTTTTCAGACGGATCCCTTGATCAATCTGGTCATTGCTGGCTTGATTATCACAGGTGGTCTTGGATTTATGGTTTGGTTTGACTTGGCAACCCAGTTTGACAAGAAGAAAAAACGCCGTCTGCGTTTTCATACTAAACTAGTTCTCTTCTTGACTGCAGGGATTTTGCTGTTTGGGACAGTATCCACACTCTTTACGGAGTGGCACAATCCAGGCACGATTGGCAATCTCAGTTTCCCAGAGAAAGTGTTGGTTAGCTTTTTCCAAACCGTCAGCATGAGAACGGCCGGTTTTGCTTCTATTGACTACACTCAAGCTCGGCCTGTGACCTTGTTTATCTATATCTTACAGATGTTTCTCGGAGGGGCGCCTGGAGGAACGGCTGGGGGGCTCAAGATTACGACTTTCTTTGTCTTGTTGGTTTTTGCGCGTAGTGAATTGCTGGGCTTACCTCATGCTAATGTTGCGCAGAGAACCATTGAGACTCGAACAGTCCAAAAATCCTTTAGTGTCTTCATTATCTTTTTGATGACCTTCTTGTTGGGCTTGATGTTGTTGGGAATTACAGCAGAAGGAACACCGCGATTTATCTACCTCATGTTTGAGACCATTTCAGCCCTTGCGACAGTTGGGGTAACGGCAAATCTGACGCCAGAACTGGGCAAGCTAGCTCTCAGCATTGTCATGGTGCTCATGTTTATCGGCCGTATTGGACCCTTAACCTTGCTGGTTAGTCTAGCGGATTACCAGCCTGATAAGAAAGATTTGATTCAGTATATGAAAGCAGATATTAGTATTGGATAAGAAAGGAAGAACTATGTCAGATCGTACGATTGGAATTTTAGGTTTGGGGATTTTCGGGAGTAGTGTCCTGACAGCCCTAGCCAAGCAAGATATGAATATCATTGCCATTGACGACCACGCCGAGCGAATCAATCAATTTGAGCCAGTTTTGGCGCGTGGAGTTGTGGGCGATATTACAGATGAGGAACTCCTCAGAACTGCAGGAATTGATACCTGTGATACGGTTGTAGTGGCAACAGGAGAAAATCTAGAGTCGAGTGTGCTTGCAGTTATGCATTGTAAGAGTTTGGGGGTACCACGGGTTATTGTTAAGGTCAAAAGCCAGACAGCTAAGAAGGTGTTAGAAAAAATTGGTGCTGACTCAGTGATCTCGCCAGAGTATGAAATGGGTCAGTCCTTAGCGCAGACCATTCTATTTCATAATAATGTCGATGTCTTTCAGCTGGATAAAAATGTGTCTATCGTAGAGATGAAAATTCCTAGTGTATGGGCAGACCAAAGCCTGAGTCAGCTGGATCTACGTGGTAAATACAACCTCAATGTTTTAGGATTTCGTGAACAAGAAAATTCACCCTTGGATGTCCAGTTTGGCCCTAATGATCTCTTGAAGGCGGATGCCTATATATTGGCGGTCATTAACAACCAGTATCTAGATGATTTGGCAGAATTAAATTCGTAAAAAAATTAATATAAGTATTTTATAAGAGGGATTTAAGAAAAATTTTAACTTTTTCTTAATCCTTTTTAATTTTAGGAGATTATACTAGAGTCATCAAATAAAGAAAAACTCTAAGGAGAATCCTATGAAATTCAATCCAAATCAAAGATATACTCGTTGGTCTATTCGTCGTCTCAGTGTCGGTGTTGCCTCAGTTGTTGTAGCCAGTGGCTTTTTTGTCCTAGTTGGCCAACCAAGCTCTGTACGTGCCGATGCGATCAATCCAACCCCTGCCCAAGTAGTGCCAGACGCTGCTTCGGTGAGTGAAAAGAGCGACTTACCAGCAGAGGTTCTCAAGAAAGCAGTTGATGTAGCTCTTCCTTCAGAACAGGCAGATTCAACACCTAAAGCAAGCTTGGATACTACAAGCTCTCCAGAAAAAGCAGATGTAGCTGATAAAGATCAAGTGGTAGCACCAAAAGAAGAAGTGCAAGCAAAACCAGAATCTAAGAAAGAAACAGAAGATGCGCTTAAACCTGCGACAAATCCTGCACCTACAGTTTCTGGACAAGACCGTGAAGCAAATGAAGCTCAGCCAGCAACTACTCCAGCTGAAGTCCAAAAAGGCGTAGCCGACAATACCAAAGATACAGTGGACGTCCCAGCCACTTACCTAGATAAAGCCAACTTCCCAGGTCCGTTCACAGCTGGTGTCAACCAAGTTATTCCATACGAATTTTTCGCTGGTGACGGTATGTTGACTCGCCTTATCTTGAAGGCCTCAGACAAGGCTCCATGGTCAGACAATGGTTCGGCTAAAAACCCCGCTCTCCCACCAGTAGAAAAATTAGGCAAAGGCCTCTACTTCTATGAAGTGGATTTGGCAGGTACTCAGGGTAAATCAGATAAAGAGCTTCTAGATCTCTTGAAACAAAACGGCACTCAAAGTTATAAAGCTACTATCAAAGTGTACGGTGCGAAAGACGGCAAAGCAGACTTGAGCAACCTTGTAGCGACTAAAGAATTAGATGTCAACTTGAATGGCTTAACTACTCCAGCTGAAGTTCAAAAAGGCGTGGTTGACAATACTAAAGATACAGTAGACGTCCCAGCCACTTACTTGGATAAAGCGAATTTCCCAGGTCCGTTCACAGCTGGTGTCAACCAAGTCATTCCTTACGAATTCTTCGCTGGTGACGGTATGTTGACTCGTCTGATCTTGAAGCCTCTGACAAAGCCCCATGGTCAGACAACGGCTCAGCTAAAAATCCTGCTCTCCCACCAGTAGAGAAATTGGGCAAAGGCCTCTACTTCTACGAAGTGGACTTGGCAGGGACTCAGGGTAAATCAGATAAAGAGCTTCTAGACCTCTTGAAACAAAACGGCACTCAAAGCTATAAAGCTACTATCAAGGTGTACGGTGCCAAAGACGGCAAAGCTGATTTGAGCAATCTCGTAGCGACTAAAGAATTGGATGTCAACTTGAACGGTTTGACTACTCCAGCTGAAGTCCAAAAAGGTGTGGCTGACAATACTAAAGACACAGTGGATGTTCCAGCCTCTTACTTGGACAAAGCCAATTTCCCAGGCCCATTCACAGCTGGTGTCAACCAAGTTATTCCTTACGAGTTCTTCGCCGGTGACGGTATGTTAACTCGTCTTATCTTGAAAGCTTCTGATAAAGCCCCATGGTCAGACAACGGTTCAGCTAAAAATCCGGCCCTTCCACCAGTAGAAAAATTAGGCAAAGGACTTTACTTCTATGAAGTGGATTTGGCCGGTACCCAAGGTAAATCTGATAAAGAGCTTCTAGACCTCTTGAAACAAAATGGAACTCACAGCTACAAGGCAACTATCAAGGTTTATGGTGCGAAGGACGGCAAGGCCGATTTGAGCAATCTCGTAGCGACTAAGGATTTGGATGTCAACTTGAACGGCTTAACTACCCCAGCTGAAGTCCAAAAAGGCGTAGCCGACAACACCAAAGACACAGTGGATGTTCCAGCTACATACTTGGACAAAGCCAACTTCCCTGGTCCATTCACAGCTGGTGTCAACCAAGTCATTCCATACGAATTCTTCGCCGGTGATGGTATGTTGACTCGCCTTATCTTGAAAGCCTCAGACAAGGCTCCATGGTCAGACAATGGTTCAGCTAAAAATCCGGCCCTTCCACCAGTAGAGAAATTGGGCAAAGGCCTTTACTTCTACGAAGTAGATTTGGCAGGGACTCAAGGAAAATCAGACAAAGAGCTTCTAGACCTCTTGAAACAAAATGGTACACAAAGCTATAAAGCTACTATCAAGGTATACGGTGCGAAAGATGGCAAGGCCGATTTGAGCAACCTCGTAGCGACAAAAGAATTGACAGTGAACTTGCATGGGTATAAGTCCCTCAATGATATGAAATCCCAAATGCCAGCTGCTAGTCAGGATAAGATGATGCCTAACAAAGAGCAGGACAAAACCATGAATGCTAGCCAGCCTATGGTAACCTCAAGCAAAATGTCTGATGAAGGCAAGATGGCATCTACTAACAAGGTGTCAAGTCCAATGATGGCTGCTCACATGAAAGATCAAAAAGACATGCTTCCATATACTGGTGAAGCCCAAACATCAATGGCTACTATTGGATTCTTTGGACTCGCCTTGGCTGGACTGTTAGGTGGCCTCGGTTTGAAAGCTAAAAAGAGGAAAATGACTAGTCTAGTTACAGACTTTCTATCTAGGATTTGAAAAATCCAGATATCGATTAGAATGTTCGTAAAGAGATAAAAATAGTGTTATACTATTGTGGTATAGCACTGTTTTTTTCAAAGGAGAGACAGATGGGAAAGACAATTTTACTCGTTGACGACGAGGTAGAAATCACAGATATTCATCAACGCTATCTGGTTCAGGCAGGATATCAGGTTTTGGTGGCCCATGATGGGGTAGAGGCTTTAGAAATCTTCCAGCGAAAACCAATTGATTTGATTATTACAGATATCATGATGCCTCGGATGGATGGTTATGATTTGATTAGTGAGGTTCAGTATCAATCTCCAGATCAGCCTTTTCTCTTTATCACGGCTAAGACCAGTGAGCAGGATAAGATTTATGGCCTGAGCTTAGGGGCAGATGACTTTATTGCCAAGCCCTTTAGCCCTCGTGAACTGGTTTTGCGTGTCCACAATATCTTGCGTCGCCTTCATCGTGGAGGTGAGACAGAAGTCGTCAGTCTCGGGGATTTACGGATGAATCACGGTAGTCATGAGGTCCAAGTCGGAGATGTGGCGCTTGATTTGACAGTCAAATCCTTCGAACTTCTATGGCTTTTTAGCCAGCAATCCAGAGCGGGTTTTCTCTAAGACAGACCTCTATGAAAAGGTCTGGCAGGAAGACTATGTGGATGACACTAATACCTTGAATGTTCATATTCATGCTCTTCGACAGGAGTTGGCTAAACATGCTAGTGCAGAAACACCGACCATCAAACCGTCTGGGGTTTGGGCTACAAAATTGAGAAAGCACGAGGTAGTTAATGAAATTAAAAAGTTATATTTTAGTGGGGTATATCATTTCAACACTTCTAACGATTATCGTGGTTTTTTGGGCTGTTCAAAAAATGCTGATTGCGAAAAGTGAGATTTACTTTTTGCTTGGAATGACCATCGTTGCCAGCCTTGTCGGTGCTGGGATTAGTCTCTTTCTCCTGTCGCCAGTCTTTACGTCGTTGGGCAAACTCAAGGAACATACCAAGCGGGTAGCGGACAAGGACTTTCCATCAAATCTGGAGGTTCAAGGACCTGTAGAATTTCAGCAATTAGGGCAAGCTTTCAATGAAATGTCCCATGATTTGCAGGCAACCTTTGATTCCTTGGAAGAAAGCGAGCGAGAAAAGGGTTTGATGATTGCTCAACTTTCGCATGATATCAAGACCCCCATCACTTCAATCCAAGCGACGGTAGAAGGGATTTTAGATGGGGTTATCAAAGAAGGAGAACAGGACCATTATCTGGCAACCATTGGACGCCAGACGGAAAGACTCAATAAACTGGTTGAGGAATTAAATTTTTTGACCCTAAACACGGCTAAAAATCAGGTGGAAACCACCAGCAAAGACAGTATTTTTCTGGACCAGCTCTTGATTGAGTGCATGAGTGAATTTCAGTTCTTGATTGAGCAGGAGGAAGCGAGATGTTCACTTGCAGGTAATCCCAGAGTCTGCCCGGATTGAGGGAGATTATGCCAAGCTTTCTCGAATCTTGGTGAATCTGGTCAATAACGCTTTTAAATACTCAGTGCCAGGGACCAAGTTGGAAGTGGTAGCTAAGGTGGAGAAGAACCAGCTGTCTATCAGTGTGACCGATGAGGGGCAGGGCATTGCTCCAGAGGATTTGGAGAATATTTTCAAACGCCTTTATCGTGTAGAAACTTCGCGTAATATGAAAACAGGTGGTCATGGCTTAGGGCTTGCGATTGCGCGTGAATTGGCCCATCAATTGGGTGGAGAAA
>BNJS01002016.1_pt1 | contig 137022 bp, 217 predicted proteins | sample 8540461 | NCBI WGS metagenome assembly BNJS01 (sample SAMD00202454, study PRJDB9452) | human saliva metagenome | isolation source: human saliva | place: Japan
GTTACGTATTGCTTTTTTTCCGCCGACGAGTGCAATGCATGATATTTTCTGAGGTGGTTATTTTCGATAACAGAAAAGGGTACTCTACCGATTGATCCCCGTCGAAACCAAGAATGACAATGTGCGTGCACATGGAATTCTACCGCACTTTTGTTGATTATATTTTCGCATTGGTACGTCTAAATTGCATACTGACACAAAAAGGCAGACTAAAACTGTCTGCCTTTCGCATTTTATGATTAGAACCATTAATTCTTTTCTTTATCCTGCCACATTTCATCTACTTTTTAAATGTAAATATCTGTGATCTTCTGATTTTCTCGTCTATGCTGTTCTGTTTTCGCTGATTTCTTTGTCTTTAAAGCGTTTTGATTTTTACTCATTGCATCACGGTACGTCGCGCAAAACCGCAAATTACCCTTGTTCACCTTCGCCTTTTACACCTTGATTAAATCGCGACGACGTTCTGTTAATGGCGGGAAGGAAACACTGATCAGGAAAATTCCGCAGAAGATAGTTTAAAACCCAAATCTGAGGTTAAATTGCTTTTTCTGACCGCAGAGATTATCAGAACGATCAGTCCAGCACAGTCATCTTTCAGCCACTACGTTTTGCTAATTGAGAAGTGGGTCGCTGCACCATAGTATTCAACTCTGAAATTGCATCGCGCAAACTCGGTTGTGCGCGACCCAGTATGGATTTTGAATATAGACCTTTTAATGCTTCAGGTCCATACGATTCTGAGTATCTAATTTGTTAAGCATTGCTGTCCTTTAATTAGACGAAAGTTAAACGTGGTGATTTTACCGGATTTTTGTCAATTTTTGAACACACTTTTATCAGCTTGAAAACAGATAAAATGACCGCACTTTCAGTTACCCAAAGTCGGCGTTAATATTTTGTATTTTTAAATTGCTTTAGGACCAGCTGCACCAGTTTTGCCCTTCGTTAGCTGGATATTTAACAAAAGTTTTTCGCCAGCGACTGCTAAGCTCTTCAGCTTTTATCGAGCACTGTGCTCTATCTCGGTGTGCATCACGAGGATCTAAGTATCGCAGTGAATCTACACTCTGTAATGCTCAGGAATTGAAGCGTTGAAGATTGGTAATTCGCCCATTTCAGCTTTTTTTCAATTGAGCCATCTAAGATTGCATCAACGATTCCATGAGTATCTATTGAGTGAACGTTTGCCCGTGCCATTCAACCAGTATCTACATGTTTCCAGCTGGACCTGCTGCTTGCATATTGATAACACTCAGCATATTGAGTTGGACAGTTGCAGAACGCAGCATCCGAAACATGCTGAGAAAGTTGGAGTTGGTCCAGTAATACCAGTTCAGCACTCGTAATTTCGCAGGAAACCAGATAAGAAGTAGTATTTAGTTTGTTCTGGTGTCAATTTTGATACCGGTGGTAATACGCCAAATGCATCTGCCGTTAAAATAACTTTAGAAGCGTGACCGCACGAGAAACTGGTTTTACGATGTTATCGATGTAAATTGCAAGACACGCGAGTATTTTTCTGTTTTCGAACCATCATCGAAAATCTAGCAGAACCATCTACACGAACAATCACAAGTTTTCTAATAATGCATTGATGACGGATAGCGTGTAAATGGTCTGGTTCATTTTCTTCCGAAAGGTGAATGGTGTATAGCAACCACCTTCAGTTAGAAGATACCAACATCATCCCAACCATGTTCATCGTCACCGATTAATTCTTACGTTTTGGATCTGTTGAAAGGGTTGTTTTACCTGTACCAGATAAGCCGAAGAAGACGGTCACATCACATCTTTACCAACGTTAGCTGAGCAGTGCATTGCGCCAACACCTTATGGTAGGAAGTAGTTCATCATTGAGAACATACCTTTTTCATTTCACCGCCGTACCAGTACCAATGGATTAATTGAATGCGCTCAGTTGTTGAAGGCAACGAAGTTTTCTGAATTTAGACCTGTTCTTTCCAGTTTGATTGACTACTTTTAGAACCATTCATTACTAAACGAAATCTGGTTCTGATTCTTGAGTTGTTCTTCAGTTGGGCGAATAAACATGTCACAAAATGTGCGCTCACAGTGCAAACTTCAGTTACAATACGTACTGCAATACGATGGTGTTCGTAGCATGACAGAAACCATCAACCAACAAACAAGCGTTTTACGAGAGAGAGTTGGTTGAGTTACTCAAGTCTTTAAGCTCGCCATGTAGCTTGTCCATTGGTTTGTTGTCATTTTTCGCTGCTTCAGATGTCCACCAAAACAGTATCTTTGGTCATCTAACACGATATATTTATCTTTGGTGAACGACCAGTACATAGCTAGTATCTACAGCTACTGCACCAGTCGTAGTTAAAGTACCTTTTTCAAAGCCTTCTAAACCTGGATTGGTTTCTTCTTCGAATACCTGCTTTAGCTTGGATTATAGACAACTCTTTTTACGTCATAAATGCCCTAGCGCTTCAAGTTCTTTTACTACTTTGTTTAAGTCTGGTCATAAGTCACCTCAATATCTAAGATTAAAATTTAACTGTCGCCTATTCTCAAAAGAAATGTCAATGCATGTTAATTAGATCCTCATTTTGATTATAACTCTTTATTACCTATTTTTAGGTGTATTGATGATGTAGATTAAAATCCCCGACATAGCGTCGGGATTGTTTTCTCAGTTTTGCTGATTTTTAATTTTCAATCGCTTCTTTATTAAAGAAGTAGTGTACCACAGCACCTACTATCGGCTATCAATGCTGCCTTTATGTTCGGCTAGTATTTCATCAATTTCTTCATCGGAGATGAGAAGTAATGCAGAACCAGAACGCTTCTGCAGAGCAAGCCAGTGAAAAATTGCAGTATATCTTGTGCTGGATAAAGATCGACGGTTTTTCCGTGACATATAAACGATAGAGTAACTCTTCTGCTGGGATGCACAATAATCTCTTCATCTTTACCGTTGCTGCGAGCGTAGCGATGCTCCGTAAATCTTCTTGGTGTACCAGCAAACCATCAGGCATAATCCCAGGCAACATACCCGCTGCCACCGGTTTTCCTTCATATTCTCCAGTCTCGAATAATTAATTGAGTTTTGCAAAGTTTGTTCTGAGTGCACAAAATAATCTTCTAAACATTCTGTGATCGTCGGTTTATCCAGACTAATTACGCCTGATAGCGTTCGCCTCTTTGGTGCAATAGTAATGACCAACACGCCTTACCAATCATATTGTGCAGACTCATATTTTCAGTGATGTTGCCATCCACTCGAGCAAGGGCGCGGATTTGTTGTTGATCATCGCCATTTACTAATGCTAAGCGCAATGGACCATCGCCTTGAATTTGTACGGTGATATTGCCGTCAAATTTTAGTGTAGGGCAGTGAGCAAATTAGTCGCTCACCATCATTTCACCCAATCAAATCCTGTACTGCTTTTGGGATAGTGATGGGTATTTTAACGTATCAGTAAATGTTTGTATGTGCGGAACCCATTCCCACGAACCGCAAAACGATTTTGGAAAAGATAACGGTAAAGCTTTGTCATTGTCTTGAGTATAGTCTTGTTGATTGGTCATTAATCATTCTACTCGAAATGAAAGCGCGGTAGTTTTTCCCGCACTTTTTGTTTTTATCATTTTACGTATGTTACATACTCATAATTAGGGCTATTCCAGTGATTGCAAGGAGCCCCTGTGAAATCCAATTGTGATATGGCGTTAAAATACGATTAAGCAAATCTTGTTTTGGCTTCCTGCAATAGCTCTCAGCAACACGCAATGGCGATACACCACCTTTTGCACAACGTTTGTCTAAGCAAGATTGGAGAGCATCTCGACATCATCTCCCACTACTTCACTAAATTGTGGAATTCAGGGATAGTAAGATCTTCTAATCCCTTTTGCCTTTCTCGATTGCATAAACAACTGTTTCACCCACGATATGATGGGGAATCTCGGAAAGGTACGCCTTTAGAGACTAAATAATCCGCTAATTCAGTTGCGTTTGAATAGCCTTTTAACGCGGCCTCACGAGCACGTCTCAACATTTACTTTCAGATTCATCAATACGAACGCTGCGCATATCTACGCAGTTTTGCCAAATATCTAAGGCATCAAAAATGCCCTCTTTGCTCTCTTGTGCATATCTTTATTATACGCAAGCAAGCCGTTCTTGAGGTGAATAGCATGCCTGTTAACGAGCCGATCACTCGGCGGCTTTGCTTCGAATTAACCTTTCCACATGCACTCAGGATTTTTCTTTGTGGCATTAATGATGAGCCAGAAGTCAGCGCGGTCAGATAGTTCTACGAAATTTGCCTCTCCGCCGTTAAAGATAATCATATCTTCAGCAGCGGGAAAGGCATGCCATACTGAGGGAGGCGATGGAAGCTAACTTACGATATGATCGCGCGATCAGAGACGCTATTCTAAGCTTATTTCTAGTCGCGAAAGCAAAACCAAGATCGTGCAAGTGAATCACGATCTACAGCATAAGCCGTACCAGCCAGCGCACACACTACCAAGTGGGCAGGGTATTCATTCCGATTATACGCATCTGTTAAACGTGAATAGTCTCGGTCGAACATTTCTACATATGCCAGCCACCAATGAGCAAAAGTGATTGGTTGAGCTCGTTGTAAATGGGTACTAGCCAGCATTACCGCTTGTTGTGTATTTTCTACGGTTTGAACTATGGCGCTGGCAAAATTGCGTACTGATTGTTGTAATTCAACCACACGTTGTTTGCACTACATAGTTTTATATATCTACTGCCACTTTCGATCGTTACGGCTACGGCCGGTATGTAATTTTTACTCAAGGCTGCTCACTTTATCGATTAGGCTTTACTTTCTCAACCCAACTACGAATATCTTCGAGCATCATTTTAAAATTGCCAGGATTTGACCGCACTTCAATAAGTAATTCATTAGTGCTTGTTCAAGTTGATGCTGTTCTTCGGTAGTTAATACATTCACTTTCACCAAGGCTTTTGGACCAACCAATCGAGCTTTGAATATCCTGTTCTGCCAAACGATAATCAAAACGTAACGAGTCATTAAAATCTTTAAAAACGTTTATCCGCTGCCCTGTAAAACGCCTCAACTCTAAAGTGCCATAATCTTTCCTTTTTATTTTAATTAATTATTCTATTATTGTGCATGTTTATGCTACAGCAGATCTATATTAATAATAAATAAAAATGGACAAAAATCTTTCATTTTGTCCATTTGTACTGCATTAGAGCTATTTATAGCGTTTTTAGCAATTTTGATAAAGGTTTTGAATTCCTACCCAATCGCGACGAATACCGCTATTCTACGAAAGCTCCATATAGCCAATTTTATCACCACAGTCGAATGTTCTCACCTCGTCATATGGAATACGTTTCACAACAGTTTTTTCTTCAATGAGCATATCAATCGCATCGGTTAATTGATTTCATCACCAACACCAATTGGCGTCCCAACAAGTCCCCAAAATTGCGGCTGAGAAAACGTAACGACCAACTACAGCAAGGTTACGACATCTTCAACGGCTGGTTTTTCATCAAACTATTAATTTTTGCACTTTCACCACCATTAAGAACCATGCCACCACAGTCGTGCAACACCATAGCGACTTTCACAGGTGTGTTGTGGAACAGCAGTTACCACTAATTTGGCTTGCACCAGTTTCATTAAAGCGTTTAATCATTGCAGAAAGATTTTTCTTTTTCTGGTCTGCACTGAAATCATGCTAACAATACGTCAGGTACGTACAACACAAATGATTCATTGCCTGGCAAGTGGGCGACCGCACGCACGGGCGTGTCCAAGTCCTGCATACCTTGGCGAGCAGCAGATAGTTACATCTTTGGACAGATAGAATGCACTTCTGTCAGTGGACGTTTAACACGTTTTTCTAGCATTGTTTCTAGTTCAAAAAGAGGTATCAAAATGGTTTTCGATAGCATTTTTACTGAATGCGTGTTACATTTTCTTTTATGCGCAGCTACACATTCATTTACCACGTGCATTGAATCGATGGTTTATCAACCAAAAGGAGCATTTCTCTTAGAATTGCCTTCGTGGCAAACATACGTGTACCAAGACCGACGCTACAGGAATAATTGTCACACAGATTAAATCCATTATTTGACGATTATGATGAACTGTCTAACCGGTCATCTTCATCTGTTTAATCTGTTGGTAAATTTCTCTCGGTGAACTGATACTCTAGCGTCACCGAGTTTTAACTTGTTTCCACGTACCGCAAAAATCGTGATAGAAATATCATTTCTAATAAGTACACTGCGCAACTTCACGAGTCAAGATTTAACATCTTTTATCTCCTTAGTTTGTACTTTATTAGATATCCCATAATCACGAAGGGCTGGCATCCCACCAACCGGCTAGGTACTGAAGATTTTTGTTTAACCAGTCTTTAAGCTACCTTTTAACCGCTTTGTGCCACATTTTCTGGTTGGGAGCCTCCCGCCATTGCCATATCCGACGACCACCGCCTTTTTACCCCCGACCCATGGTTGAGCACGAACTCAACGAGCCTCCAGCTTTACTTTGGTAGTTAAATCACTTTGTTACACGACGACAAGGTTGACTTTTCATCTAAGATTGATGCTGAATGCGATTACGCCCTGAGCTTTTCGAGTTGATTTTTAAATCGTCGACCATCACACGTAATGATTTTCGTTTCATGCCGCTCAATTGTTGTGCGTAACAGAAACTCATTGATTTTCACCGACTTTTTACAAAATCAGAACGCCTGCATTGCAGGCTTTTTCTTTTAGACCTTGCAATTTTTCTTTTTCCACTTTTCGCTTTGTCTTGAAGTTGCTGGATTTTTCCGCAAGGTATTTACGTTCCGATTTTAATAAGTCCGCGCTTTGGGTTAGAATACGTTGCTACAGTAACCACCAATCGTATTTTTCACCAGTCACAGCTCAATATGACGAACGCCGCAGCCACCCGGTGCTTGTGTAATAATGAAATAGACCTATATCCCAGTAAGTGTTTTGTGTGAATACCACCACAAAGCTCAATTGAGAAGTCACCCATGGTCAATACGACAACACTTATCACCATATTTCTCCAAAAGAGTGCCACGTCTCTCTTTAGCTTTTCGCTGAATCAATGTCCAGATATCCTGTTTGACACAGGAAGTTACACGATTTTTGGTTTACTATGTTTCAATTTGAGTTAATGTTTCTTTTGTAATTGTTTCAGGTTGTGAAGTCAAAACAAGGCTTTATCTGAAACAAGTAGCCTTTTGCAAACATGAGTTGACCCAAAACTTGACGTGGTCAGCAAAAGTAATGCAAGGAGTGATTGAGTGATGGGTATATGACTGTCCGTCATCCACTATACATCACAGTTTGCCCAACTTTCAAAACTTCCTTTGCGTTAATTCTCAATGTGTCCAAACATTTCGCCCATATTTTTGGGTAGCATTCACATTAAAGTCACGCCTGTGCGCTCAAAACATCCACTGTCACCACATCTGCACACCATTCTGATCTCGCATAAAACGGCGTATTTTCTAAAATAACGACCGCACTTTGACCCGCTCTGATATCTGTTACCGACCATCACAAAAAAGTGCGATTATTTTAGATTTAATCTCGTACTGTGCGTTCCGTCACCTGGTTTCGCCACCACATCGAATACCATGCTGTTGTAGTCCATACCAAACCGACTCGCGGCTTGAGCACGAGTATGTTGCCCCATTTCACGGTCAAAACGCTTGTTCATCAATAGATATGGGCTCGCACATCATGGTTAAATCCAGGGAAACCATAAGTACGCAAAGTTTGAATGCAACCTCTCCTGAAAGTACACCATCTTTCACTTGAGCTATGGGCTCATCTAATAAGCTCTGCCACGTTCCCAGAGTGCGAGCAAATTCTTCTTCTAAACGTAATAGTTTTTCAACATCACTTTGTTTTGCTTTTATGCCTTGCCCGTCTCCATTACTTCAACTAGAGCTGGCACGTTTATAGAAGAAGGCCTGGCACCCAATGGCGATCTGGCTGAACTGCGCGGCGAATAATACGACGTAAGATAATCAGACGGCCTTCGTTTGATGGAATAACACCATCTGCGACTAAATATGCACAAGAACGAATATGGTCAGCGATAACACGATGATTTCATGACATTAAATCTGGTATTTCACTAACTTCAGCTGTGTGTGCGATTACTGTTTTGAAAATATCAACTGAGTTTGAGTCTCAATGCGTGCAATACAGCAGAAATAGTCGCATCCCATGCTGAGTCAATCTGGATGGACGTGTATTTTTCCATGTGCCATCGCATAAACGGTTGAACTTCGGTATGAACAACGTTCCAGATTTCGATATAACGGTCGCCATCTCTTCTGGTGAGCCTGAGGTCCGCAAAATATGATCACCGTGATCAGAGTGCACCTCAGTACAAGGACCACAAGGACCGCATCGCCCACGGATCTGTCTGATGCGTGATGTGCGCCTTATTGTCACCAATGCGGAATAATGCGCAGGAACGCCGACTCTTTATTCCAGATATTGTAGGCTCTGTCATCGGTTTCATACACGGTTACCCGTATAGTTTTTCTTTGAAAACCAAGCCATTGTGGGAGTAAATATTCATGCTAAAATTAATCGCATCGCGTTTAGTAATCACCAAAACTAAAGTTACCGAGCATTTCCAAAGAAAAGAGGATGACGCGCAGTAGTAGACCCAACATTTTCTGTCGTTACGTTTACCACCAGCACGTACGCAACGTTGCTGTGGTGGCTCTAGAATATAGGGCTGTTTATCCATTCCCAAGGAATACATCCTAAATTGGTTCATCCCAGCATTCGTGAAAAGCAGTCGGATCATTTTTCCGCACAAGTGAGCTACCTCACACTTGGTAGGCCTTTGCTATGGAAAATCAAGGAATGATTGTCTTATTTCGCTGTTGTTTTCATTAAAAAGAACTTTGTTACCCAGTACTAAAAATAAAACTAAACCGCTATCTATTTCTTTGCATATTTTGAATTTATAAAAAGGCTACAAAACCTCTTAAATAAAACCGCACTTCACGACGCTATTTGAGAAGTGGTTAAAATTTAAGTTATTTCAGATTATTCAAAAACAATTTCCTTGTTAATTATTCATCTCTAAGTGAACAACCAACATATCAATTTTTAACTCGTATTCATCACTTGACGTGTTGAAGACATTAACTTACTCCAAAAATCTTGGTGATGTCCCGTCACTAATAAAATCTACACTCATACTGTTCGATGGCATCACTTAGAACTTGTCCTAAATCAACACAGCCACTCAATTTTTCTGAAATTGATAATCGGCACTTTCAGCCAAATCCATTAGAGCTTTTTGTGTTTCTGTGGAAATCTGTCTTGCATTGAAGACATATTCACATCAATCAATCCAGTGTAAAGATCCGAGAAGTTCACATCAACGTGAATGATAGAAAAGTTTGTTTCATGGCGTTTTCGCAACCCCAACTGCTGGCAAAAACTGGACTCTCTTCAGAAAGATTCACTCGCTACTAAAACGTGTTTGTACATAATCGACCCTTAACTCGATTGGTTCGGCTTTTAACTGGCTCTAATGCTAACATTTCTGAGCAATAAAAACTGTGTACTAGATCACAATTTAAACATTTTTATTAAAAATTCATTAAATTTTCAATGTCTGTACTTTCTTTAGGGGCTGCTGCGGTTAGGATTTTATTAACATATTCAGTCATGAGTAAATTGTCCTCAATGCGCACGCCAATACCTTTTGTATTGCTCTGGCACATCAGCATCTTCTGGAAATATAAATACTCAGGTTCAACGGTAATCACCATGCCGATTTCTGAGTATCCGCGTTTATCCTGGACCATAGCTACCCACATCATGTACATCTAAAACTCAGCTCAGTGTCCTAATCCATGCATATAAAATTGGCGATAAGCTTGTTGATCAATGAGTGTATCGACATCACCGTTTAAGATGCCTAAATCCACTAATCCCCTGGGTTTTTATACGAATGACTTCATCATTGGCTTGCTTAATGGAATTGCCAGGTACAAGTAACTCAATCGCACGCTTTTTGCGCTTTAAAAACTAACTCATAAATTTCACGTTGAGGGCTGGCTAAATTTTCCATTGATAGGAAAAAGTACGGGTAATATCGCCTGCATACATGGCAAACTCACAGCCGGCGTCAATCAGCACTAAACCTCATCATTTAATGGACGATCATTTTCTGTAGTGCAAAATACAAGCGTTATTTCCCCCTGCAACAATGGAATTGTAAGAAGGAAATCTGGCGCAATGGCGATTAAATTCATGCAAAATATCGCTTTCAATTTCATATTCAAATCGATTTGGACGTGTCGTTTGCATCTGCTTTTTATGCCCCAAGTGCTGTAATTTCGTCCCGCTTGTTGCATTAATCGGATTTCATTAGGCGATTTTATAGCGCATTTCGCTGAGCATTGGTCGCCAATCTAAAATATCGCGCTAAAACTCACCGCACTTTCTGCCACTAATTTATCACCCCAAGTATGAATTTCTGGCACATGGTAAAGTGCGGTCAAATTTTTTAGTATTTGGGGCAGTACGGTAGCGAATCCTTCAATAGAATAGGCTCTGCTTTACATTGTTGTTGTGGTGCAAGCTCAACACCCAATCGGCGACCATTCCACGTTTCAAGTAACGGATCGCGGACGAAGAAAAATAATGGCTTTTTCTGCTTGTTCTGTTTTCAGCAATAACAGTGCTGCATTCGGTCTCATTAAAGCCCGTTAAATACCAAAAATAGCTATCTTGACGGAAAGGATAGGTACACATTATTACGGCGTTTTTCAATTTCAGAAAAAGCACAATGCTGAATTAGGTTGCATGGAGTGAATACTCGTGTGCGGCGTTCCCAGAATTCTTCTCTTAGGCACTCAGCCATATGTTTTCAATTCCATCCCGAGATCTCCTTAATGTAATACAGGTTTGTTCTCACTCTCCTTCGTTGAAATGAGAATAGAACAACATAGCAATGGTGCGAACATATTCAATGATTTCTCTAGCGCTTCCGCTAGTTCTTCTTCGTTATCGTCTTCATCATAACCGTTGGCAAATATCTTGTAAATCATCTACGGCTCGCCAATTTCGCCTTTTTTTCTTTTGCTAATTCAGGTTGTGCTAAGCAAGACCAAGTAAGAATTGGTTTGCCCAGTCAGATAGGCTATCTCGCTTGCGTAAAGACATTTTCATCTTCGGTTAAACCAAGTTCAAAGGTAAAATCCTTCAACATCTGATAAGGGTTTTGAGCTAATTTGTTCATAAAGTTCTGTAAACGGGTTGAACTCATACTGTTGGGTAAGCGTGATTATCATTGCTGAATTGATATAAGAGCGGTAGCCAACTTTGATCTTTTGGGCCTCCACAAAGCAAAACCGCTTAAAAACCATGTAGTTCTGTTGCATTAAACCGATTCCAGCAGATTTAAGTTGTTGGTTAAGGTCAGAATGAGAAATGAGCATAATAGATTTCCTGAGTAAATTTGAAAATTAGTGTAAACCTTTGAATAAAAGCGATCGCTTTTCCTTGTGGAAAACGACCGCACTTTTTTACCTGATGATGAGCGACTGCATCATTCCGCCCATGCCACCCATACCGCCCATGCCTGCGCCTAGGTCAACTTTTTCATCTTTGGTGCCTCGGTTACCATACATCTCGGTGGTAATCACTAGACCAGCTACAGATGCGCGAATTGCAATGCAGAACGAGTTACTTTAGTTGGATCCAAGATACCCATTTCGATCATATCGCCGTATTGTTCTTGTACCCTGCGTTATAAACCAAAGTTTCTTCGCCATTTTTAACCGCACTTGCCACAACAGATGCTTCTTCACCCTGAGTTAGTGACGATTTGACGTAAAGGTGCTCCATCGCACGTAATGCAAGTTTGATACCCACATTTTGTTCTTCGTTGTCACCTTTTTAGGCTTGCCGTAACTTTTCTGTGCTGCGCGAACTAATGCAACGCCACCACCCGCAACGATACCTTCTTCAACTGCTGCACGAGTGGCGTGTAATGCATCATCCACACGGTCTCTCTCTTCATCTCAACTTCAGTTGCTGCGCCTACTTTGATCTACCGCCACACCGCCAGCGCTAATTTAGCCACGCGTATCTTTGAAGTTTTTCTTATCGTAGTCAGAAGTTGATTCTTCGATTTGTTGGCGAATTTGAGCCACACGACCTTTGATTTGAGATTCAATCACCATCACATAATGGTTGTGTTGTCTTTATTGATAACAACACGTTTTTGCTTGACCTAAATCTTCTACGTTGCTTTTTCAGTTCCATGCCGATTTCTTCAGAAATCACAGTACCCGCAGTTAAGATCGCGATATCTCGTAACATCGCTTTACGACGATCACCAAAACCCTGGCGCTTTTTCACTGCTGCAACTTTCACAATACCGCGCATAGTGTTCACCACTCAAAGCTTTGCGTGCTTCCACCTTCCACATCTTCAGCGATAATTAATAACGGTTTACCTGCTGCAACGCCTTCTAACACTAGGAAGTAATCTCACGGATGTTAGAGATTTTTTATCTACAAGAAGAAGATATGGATTATCATTCAACCGTTGCAGTTTCTGGTTTGTTGATGAAATATGGAGAAAGGTAACCACGGTCGAATTGCATACCTTCAACCACATCTAATTCATCTTCAAGACCGGTACCATCTTCAACAGTAATTACACCTCTTGCCCACTTTTTCCATCGCTTGTGAGATTAATTGCCCTACAATGCTGTCAGAGCTTGGTAGAAATGGTACCGACTTGTTCAATTTCTTCGCTGTTTCACAAGGTTTAGATAAATTTTTCAAGCTCAGAAACAACCGCACTTACTGCTTTATCGATACCACGTTTTAAATCCATTGATTCATGCCTCGCCGCTACTGCTTTCAAGTCCTTCATTTACGATAGCTTGCGCGTACAGTTGCAGTGGTTGTGCCAGTCAGCATCATTTGCTTTTAGATGCCACCTTTCACCATTTGTGCACCCATGTTTTTCGAAATTTATCTTCTAATTCGATTTCATTGTAGCGACAGACACACCATCTTTAGTGATAGTTGGTGCGCCAAATGATTTATCTAAAATTACATTACGACCTTCGCCTAAGGGTTACTTTTCACCGCATCGGCTAATACATTCACGCCTTTAAGCATTTTTACGCGTGCGTTACCAAATTTTACGTCTTTTTGCTGCCATTTTCTTTTCCCTTATTTAATTATTCTACAATTGCCAAAGATGTCGTTTTCGTGAAATGATGTCACACTTCTTCACCATCGATTTTTCGCTTTTCACGCTGTAACCGTCATTGAAAATGACTGTATCACCAACTTTCACATCTAATGGTTGAACCGTGCCATTTTCTCAAAAATACGACCCTTTACCCACTGCTAATACTTTCGCACGGTGGATTTGGTCGCCGCTGAACCTGTTAATACGATACCGCCAGCTGAACGGGTTTCGACTTCTTCACGCTTCATAATTACGCGATCGTGTAAAGGACGAATATCTCGCGATTAATTTCCTCTTGAGAATTTGTGGCGGTTTTTATATAAGGAGGATCGCTTTCAAGGGCTAGTGAATATTTGACAAAAATGTTTCTCCCATTTGGATTTTACGTAAAATTCGCTGCCTCTTGTGCGATAGATAAATGAAGGAATGAAGATATGCACTTAACATCAAGAGAACAAGAAAAGCTAATGCTCTTTTGGCTGGTGAACTGGCAGCAAAACGTAAAGCGAGAGGTGTTAAAATTAAATTATCCAGAAACTATTGCTTATATTGCGAGCTCATTTACAAGAGGCAGCACGAGACGGAATGAGTGTAGCGGAAGTGATGCAATATGGCTCAACACTTTTAACCGTTGATGATGTCATGGAAGGTGTGGCAGAAATGGTTCATGAAGTCCAGATTGAAGCCGACTTTCCCAGATGGTACAAAAGCTTGTTACCGTGCATAATCCGATTAGATAAAAAGATAGAAGGATTTAAATACTATGATCCCAGGCGAATACCAATTAGCTGAAGGCGATATTATTGCCAATGTTGGCAGAAAAACCGTCACAATCGAAGTAACCAATTCAGGCGACCGCCCAATTCAAGTCGGTTCCCATTACCATTTCTTTTGAAACCAATAACGCCCTTTAAATTTGACCGCACTTTAGCGCGAGGAATGCGATTTAAAATGTTCCGTCTGGCAATGCAGTGACGTTTTTGAACCGGGTGAAGTGAAATCAGTCGAGTTAGTGGCTTTTTGGTGGCTCGCAAACCATTTACGGCTTCCATAATCAAATTGATGGAAAATTATAAGGTAGGGCAGAATGGCATTAACAATTTCAAGAGCTCAATATGTAGCAACTTATGGCCCAACCGTTGGTGATAAAGTCCGTTTAGGCGATACCAATTTATGGGCAACTATTGAACAAGATTTATTGACCAAAGGCGATGAGTGTAAATTTGGTGGCGGTAAAAGTGTACGCGATGGCATGGCTCAAAGCGGCACGGCAACTCGCGATAATCCAAATGTATTGGATTTTGTCATTACCAACGTGATGATCATTGATGCCAAATTAGGCATTATCAAAGGCCGATATTGGTATTCGCGATGGTCGTATTGTCGGGCATCGGTCAAGCGGGCAATCCTGACACTATGGATAACGTCACGCCAAATATGATTATCGGTGCTAGCACCGAAGTGCATAATGGTGCACATTTAATTGCGACCGCTGGCGGTATTGATACCCATATTCACTTTATTTGCCCTCAACAAGCACAACATGCTATTGAAAGTGGGCGTTACGACTTTAATTGGTGGCGGAACAGGCCCGGCTGATGGTACGCACGCAACCACTTGTACACCGGGCGTGGTATATGGAACGTATGTTCCAGCAGCAGAAGCATTTACTCGTCAAACGTGGGCTTTTTTGGTAAAGGAAACTGTTCAATCTTTAGATCCACTATGTGAACAAATTGAAGCGGGTGCATTAGGTTTAAAAATCCATGAAGACTGGGGCGCAACGCCTGCAGTAATTGATTCTGCGTTAAAAGTGGCAGATGAAATGGATATTCAAGTGGCAATTCACACCGACACGCTAAATGAAAGTGGCTTTTAGAAGATACCATGAAAGCCATTGATGGACGTGTGATTCACACCTTCCATACAGAAGGTGCAGGTGGCGGCCATGCGCCTGATATCATTAAAGCAGCGATGTATCCAAACGTATTGCGGCTTCAACCAACCCGACTCGTCCATTTACGAAAAATACCATTGATGAACATTTAGATATGTTGATGGTTTGCCATCACTTAGATAAACGTGTACCAGAAGACGTAGCATTTGCTGATAGTCGTATCTCGTCCTGAAACCATTGCAGCAGAAGATATTTTGCATGATATGGGCGTATTCTCGATTATGAGTTCAGACTCTCAAGCAATGGGACGTATTGGCGAAGTCGTTATTCGTACATGGCAAACGGCAGATAAAATGAAAATGCAACGTGGCGAGCTAGGTAATGAAGGAAACGATAACTTCCGTATTAAACGCTATATTGCGAAATACACCATCAATCCCAGCAATTGCTCACGGTATTGCGGATCATATTGGTTCGTTAGAAGTGGGCAAAATTGCAGATATTGTGTTATGGAAACCGATGTTCTTTGGGGTAAAACCAGAAGTGGTGATTAAAAAGGCTTTTATTAGCTACGCCAAAATGGGCGATCCAAATGCCTCAATTCCAACACCGCAACCTGTATTCTACCGTCCAATGTACGGTGCACAAGGCTTTAGCAACGGCACAAACCGCGGTATTCTTTGTTTCACAAGCCGCTGAAAAAGCCGATATTCGTGCGAAATTCGGTTTACACAAAGAAACCATTGCCGTGAAAGGCTGCCGTAGCGTGGGTCAAAAAAGATCTCGTTCACAACAATGCAACACCTGAAATTACGGTGGATCCAGAACGCTATGAAGTGCGTGTAGATGGTGAGTTAATTACTTGCGAACCCTGTGGATACGGTGCCATTAGGACAACGATATTTTATGTTCTAAGCAGAAAAGAGCGGTCAAATTTTAAGGAGAATTTACAATGAAACTTTGGTACTCCACCACCAGCCCGTATGTACGTAAAGTGCTGGTAACGTTGAAATATCAACAACTCTTAGACAAAACAGAACTGATTAAAATTGGTTCATCATTTGATGCAAGCTCTCCGCATAATCAGGCGAATCCTCTGGGTCAGAGTGCCAGCGTTAGAACGTAATTGTGGTAATTGGCTTTATGGCAGTTTGCTCATTTGCGAATATCTCGACCAAAAAAAGGCAAGGTAGAGCCCTAAACTCATTCCAGAAAGTGGCAAGCCACGTTGGGCGGCGCTCGCCTTACATAACTTAGCAGATGGCATTATGGAAAACACCGTGCCGATGATGGCTGAAAAAATGCTTCGCCCTGAAAGTGAATGGTGGACAGCTCGACATCAACAACTAACCGAACGTAATCGTCAAAGTTTTGCAAGACTTGAGTAAGATTTAAAACCGTTTGGTACGGAATTAAACATTGGTACGTTAACGGCTGGTTGCAGTCATTGATTGGTTCTTGTTTAGAGCAGAAAAATTGGATTAGATCTTGCAAAAAGAATTTCCAAATTTAACCGCTTGGGCAGCAGAGATGAATGAAAAATATGAGGTTTTTAAGCGAGACAAACGCCAACTTTGTAACTATTTTTGTGGCGTCACGAAATTGGTCTAAATAACCTAATTTCTCCGTATTTTTCTTCTGCCATCTTCCCTTCCCCTCTTTGCTAAAAGAGGGGAAAAACGAGCGAGATTTTATATTATTGTTTTACTTTTGATATGGCAAATATAAATGAGTCAGATGACAGCAAATTGAGGAAAAATCCCCTCTTTAGCAAAGAGGGAAGTGGGAGATTTGGCAGCCTTATATTAGCGAAGAAAATAAGTAATACAAAAATGAAAAATCCTCAACCCCATTCTGCCTATTATGAATACCATTTTTAGGTGATTTAACTAGCCTTCAAAGCTGAAGGCAAGATTACCCATCAAACCATTGAACGCGTGGCATTGCAGTGGTATGAAAGCGAACGGAATATTTTGCGTAAAACCACGAAATACAGGGGCGTGAAGTGGCGTTTCGTTTGCTCAAAAGAGGGCAACGTTTAAAACACGATGATGTGGTGTTTATCAGCGATGAGTTGGCGATTGTGATCGAAATCTTGCCAAGCTGAAGTAATTGTGCTGTCGCCGAAAACCTTGCCTGAAATGGCTCGAGCTTGTTATGAAATTGGCAATAAACATTCACCGCTCTTTTTAGATGGCGATGAAGTAACATTGCCTTACGATAAGCCGATGTTCGAATGGTTACAAGCGGCGGGATTTCATCCGCAAAAAGCGGAACGCCGTTTAAGCCAAGCGTTAAGAGCAAATTCTGCACAAGGGCACGGGCATTCGCATAGTCATTCGCACGATCATCATGGCTATCACCATCATGGAGACGGCAATTGGCACCAACATTAAACCGAAGCTCTGGCAGATTTAGGCGCCTTGTTGCACTTGGTTGACCCAACTTTGCCAATCGGGGGCTTTAACCATTCAAACGGTTTAGAAACCTTTGTTCAACAAGGTGTTGTTTCGACGAAACCAAGCTTAGAAGAATATGTGCAAACCCAGCTTTTGCAAAACTGGGTGTATAACGATGGCGCTTATCTTTCGCTTGCATTTGACGCACATGGCTGCCAATGATTTTTGACCGTTTGTGCGAATTAGACCATTCGCTATCTGCGACCAAAAAGTGCGCGAGAAAGTCGCGAAGGCAGTTTTAAACTCGGCGTGCGGTTGTTGAAAAATTTTTATCCGCTATGAACAACACCCGATGTTGAGCCAATTTCAGCAAGCGATTCAAAATAAAACCGTGCAAGGCTATTTTCCCGATTGTGTTTGCTATGGTGGCACAAGCAATGGGGCTTAACAAAAGCGGATACGCTGTATGCGTTTTACTACAATGCAGCAGTTGGTACCATTACCAATGGTGTGAAACTCATTCCGCTCAGCCAAATGGACGGGCAAGATATTTCTGTTTGATTTGCGTAGTGCGCTCTTGCAAGCTGTCGAATTAAGTCTTGAACCCAAATCTTGATTGGCTTAGGTGCAGCAACTCTCGCAAATGACATCCGTTCCATGCAGCACGAAAGTGCTTTTATACGCGACTTTATATGTCGTAAGAGCGGTCATTTTTTTATTGATATTTTTACTATCGCAGAGGTTATAAGAATGTTTTCTCTACGATAATCAACAAAAGGAACATTATGCGTAACTACATTAAAAATTGGCGTGGCAGGCCCTGTTGGCGCGGGCAAAACCGCCTTAATTGAAAAACTCACTCGTGAAATGGCGAGTAGATATAGCGTGGCAGTGATTACTAACGATATTTACACTCAAGAAGATGCGGAATTTTTAACGAAAAATAGTTTACTTCCACCAGAGCGAATTATGGGCGTAGAGACAGGCGGTTGCCCACATACGGCAATTCGTGAAGATGCCTCAATGAATTTAGAAGCGGTTGATGAAATGGTGGCACGTTTTCCTGATGTGGAAATCGTCTTTATTGAATCTGGTGGTGATAACTTATCGGCAACTTTTAGCCCCAGATTTAGCGGATGTGACCATTTTTCGTGATCGACGTGGCTCAAGGCGAGAAAAATCCCACGTAAAGGTGGACCAGGTATCACTCGTTCAGATTTGTTAGTGATTAACAAAACAGACCTTGCACCATTTGTTGGCGCGGATTTAAGCATTATGGAACGTGATGCTCGTCGTATGCGTAATGGTCAGCCCGTTTATGTTTACTAATTTAATGAAAAAAAGAAAAATCTAGATGGCGTGATTGGTTGGATTGAAAAATATGCGTTGTTGAAGAACGTAGAAGAACCTAAGGCATTAGTGAGATAGAAAGAATCATCCCCTCTCCTTTTAAAGAGGGAGTTTTTACAAATTGAAAAAGATTATGAATAGTACCCTCAAACTTTCAACCAAACTTTCCTCAAACGGCAAAACTCAACTTGATGAATACTTTGTGACGCCACCTTTTAAAGTAATGACGTTATCTGCTTTACGCCGATTCTTGGGAAAAATGGACTTAGTGCAATGCAAATGTCTTCTTCGCCAGGGTTATTAGCGGGGATCGTGTTGATATTCAAATAACGCTCGAAAAATCTACCGCACTTTCTTTAAATACGCAGGCATTTACTCGAGTTCAGGCAATGAATGAGGGAGATTTTGCCGAGCAAAATACATTGATTCAACTTGCTGAGAAAAGTCGTTTATTTTACTTACCTCATCCATTGGTTTTGCATAAGAATTCTGCTCTTAAGCAAAAAACGTTAATCAATATGCAACCTGAGAGTACGCTAATTTATGGTGAAATTGTGGCTATTGGGCGAGTGGCAAATGATGAACGTTTTGAATTTCGCCAATTTTCTTCTCATTTAAAAAGTTCAGCTTTGATGCAAGAAAATGGGAAAGTTAAACCGCTGATGTTGGATTGTATTCAGTGGTTGCCGTCTAAAATGAATTTAACCGCTTTAAGCCAAATGGAAGGTTTTTCACATCAGGGATCATTGGTTTACATTAACTTACAAAAAACATATGCAGAAATTAAGCAGATAGCGCAACAGCTTCAACAGCAAGAAACAGATAAATCTTACTTCTTGGTATATCTCAGTTGAATGAAGGTGGGTTGATTGTGCGAGTGTTAGGGCATAGAGCAGAGCAAATTCAGAAACTGTTTGAGAAAAATTGGTGAGCAGTTAAAATCTGAGTAAGATTGATAGAAAACTTATTTTTCCCCTAAAAACTAATCCGAAAAATGAAAATATGTCTTGAGAGCATTTTTTGAAAATGTGATCTTGGTCAAGTTTTTTCTCCTTAAAAATTTCTATAATGGCGTCAAATTAACTAACCAGAAAAAGGTGATTCAAATGACTCAATTTAGAAAAGAAGTAGATTTACTCGGCGAACGTGATGTACCAGCAGATGCGTACTGGGGATTCATACATTAAGAGCGGTAGAAAATTTCAATATTTCTAATGTAACCATTTCTGACGTGCCTGAGTTTGTACGTGGCATGGTGATGGTGAAAAAAGCAACGGCTTTAGCCAATGGTGAATTAGGTGCAATTCCAAGTGATATTGCAAAAGCGATTGTAGCAGCTTGTGATGAAATTCTTACCACTGGAAAATGCTTAGATCAATTCCCATCAGACGTATATCAAGGTGGTGCAGGTACGTCTGTCAATATGAATACCAATGAAGTGGTTGCTAACCTTGCGCTTGAAAAAATTGGTCATAAAAAAGGCGAATATAACGTGATTAACCCGATGGATCACGTTAACGCAAGCCAATCAACCAATGATGCGTACCCTACTGGTTTCCGTATTGCAGTGTATAACAGCATCTTAAAATTGATCGATAAAATTCAATATTTACACGACGGTTTTGATAATAAAGCAAAAGAGTTTGCGAACATCTTAAAAATGGGTCGTACTCAATTGCAAGATGCTGTGCCAATGACTGTTGGTCAAGAATTCAAAGCTTTCGCGGTATTACTTGAAGAAGAAGTGCGTAACTTAAAACGTACTGCAGATTTACTCCTTGAAGTAAACCTTGGTGCAACGGCAATCGGTACGGGTTTAAATACTCCACAAGGCTATACAGAACTAGTTGTAAAACACCTTGCTGAAGTAACTGGATTAGCTTGCGTACCAGCAGAAAACTTAATTGAAGCAACATCTGACTGTGGCGCTTATGTCATGGTTCACGGTGCATTAAAACGTACCGCAGTGAAAACTTTCTAAAGTATGTAATGACTTACGTTTACTTTCTTCTGGTCCACGTGCTGGTATTAAAGAAATTAACTTACCTGAATTACAAGCGGGCTCTTCTATCATGCCGGCAAAAGTAAACCCAGTTGTTCCTGAAGTGGTGAACCAAGTATGCTTTTAAAGTAATTGGTAACGATACCACTGTGACCTTTCGCATCTGAAGCAGGTCAATTACAATTAAACGTAATGGAACCAGTGATTGGTCAAGCAATGTTCGAATCTATTGATATCTTAACGAATGCTTGTGTGAACTTACGTGATAAATGCGTGGATGGCATCACGGTAAACAAAGAAATTTGTGAAAACTACGTGTTTAATTCAATCGGCATCGTGACTTACTTGAATCCATTTATCGGTCACCACAACGGCGACTTAGTGGGTAAAATCTGTGCGCAAACAGGTAAAGGCGTACGTGAAGTTGTGTTAGAAAAAGGTTTATTAACAGAAGAACAATTAGATGACATTCTTTCTGTAGAAAAACTTAATGAATCCCAACTTACAAAAGCGAAATTAAATAAATAAGTCTGAATTATTTATTCAGTCTCTGATAGAAATAACCGCACTTTGATTACTCAAAAAGTGCGGTTATTTTTATATTGAATTATGGATTAAAGTTTTGCTGAAAGCATGGTTTCCAATTTTTCTTGGTCAACAGCAAATTTACGAATACCATCTGCTAATTTTTTTCAACAGCCATAGCATCGCTGTTATGTTGCCAGTAGAACTCAGCTTCTGTTAATGGTTGTGGTTTCGCTTTTCACTTCGCCTTTGTATTCTAGTTTGCGTACAAGTGCGGTTGAATTTTCTTGTAATTCTTTCAGTAATGCTGGTGCAATGGTTAAACGATCGCAACCTGCAAGTTCAGTAATTTCACTCACATTACGGAAGCTTGCGCCCATCACAACGGTGTTGTAGCCATATTCTTTGTAGTAATTATAGATTTTTGGTAACAGAAATAACGCCTGGGTCTTCTGCTGGTGCATATTCTTTTTGTCTGAGTTTGCTTTGAACCAGTCTAAAATACGACCCACAAAATGGAGAAATTAAGTAAACGTCTGCTTCTGCACAAGCACGAGCTTGAGCTTCAGAGAATAATAAGGTTGAGTTACAGTCACGCCTTCTTTTTCAAGGATTTCTGCAGCTCGGATACCTTGCCATGTCGAAGCGATTTTAATCAAAAATACGGTCATTTGAAATGCCTGCTGCATTATAAAGTGCGATTAATTTACGCGCTTTTTCAACCGTTCCTTGTGTGTTGTAAGAAAGACGCGCATCCACTTCAGTAGAAATACGCCCCGGAACGATTTTTTTAAAATTTCTAAACCAATATTTACCGCTAATTTATCTTCTGCATCAATAAGTTGTTGTGCTTTATCATTGCTTTGAGCTTTTGCATACGCTACCGCTTCATCAATTAATGGCGCATATTGTGGAAGTGCAGATGCGCTTAGAATTAATGATGGGTTAGTAGTCGCATCTTGTGGTTGATATTTTTTAATCGCGTCGATATCGCCAGTGTCTGCGACCACAACGGTCATTTGACGAAGTGAATCTAATTGAGTTGTCATTTGTATCTCCTATTCGAGTGAAATGGAATGAATAATGTGGGTACGATAGCATAAATTTAATCTTAAAAGGAAAAATTTTTTCGATAGAAAAATAGGCGCAGGCGTTGATCTGCGCCATTGTTTTTAAAGTTTGAGGGTGTCTTTTTATAGTGAGAGTTATTTCATCTAACATGGCATAGCGTTTACGATACATGGAACGTTTTTTACTTGGAATATCATCCAGATTTCGATCCATTTCTAAAGGCAATTCCCAGTAATCTTTTAATTCTCCGCCTGATTCACCAAAAATTGCATCATAGTCCACAGTGTATTGTTTACTTTGAATGAAGCGAGATTTATTTTGGTATTTTTGCGGAATGCCAAGCAATTTATCGTAGCCTAGAATTTTTGTGAGCGATTTCATGGTTTCAACCATTAAATAGGCGGGGCGCAAACCGTGGCATGATTTAGTGAGTTGTTTCACCATTTCTTTGAACCATCAAAATTTGGCCCTTGTACAACAGCAATGAGTAGAGCATCGCCTAATTTGGCAAAGGTAAGCAAATAAACTAATTCGTTTCTTGGTTTATACCATAGCTCCAATACCCAATACCCTCCATCGGTTGATGGGTTGTCATGCTTAATGTCATTTCAAAATCGGGAATGACTTCGCCAAAACTTAATGGTTTTTTTCCCATAACGGTGTAGAAAGTGCGGTAAGTTTTTCGGGTAAAAATAAAAAGGTTATCACAAACAGCATCAAAACGTTGTGATGCGTTAAAACGCTTATCCAGAAAACGACAAGCAATGGGATAACTATAATCCAAGTGCGTATTAAAAATATCGACGAGAAAAGGATGTTGATTGATAAATTGCTCAAAGCGACGAATTGAACCACGATTTTAAAAAGCTACGTAAGTTATAACGCCAATGTTTTTGGTGCATCAAAACGCCCCGGTCGATATGGATAAATATCCTTAGATTGAGGCCATTGGTAAGTTGTTTTTGTTGTCATCTGGATTGCCATGAATTGGTTATAATTTTGGCGCAAATTTTGACATAATTTCAGGAAATTTTCCATTTATGCTATTCTAAGCGCAATTTTTAAAAAGGAATCCTTATGTCTGAAATTAAACTTATTACCATAAAACTCACTTTTTAACGAGTGCGCCGAATATTCGTTCTATTCCTGAAGATACTGGTATTGAAATTGCGTTTGCGGGGTCGTTCAAATGCGGGAAAATCGACCGCACTTAATGCATTAACCAATCAAAAAGCTTTAGCTCGCACCTCAAAAACACCAGGGTCGCACGCAATTAATCAACTTATTTGAAGTGGAACCAAATTGTAAATTGGTAGATTTACCGGGCTATGGTTATGCTGCCGTGCCAGAGCAAATGAAAATCCAATGGCAAAAATCTTTAGGTGAATATTTGCAAAAACGCGAATGTTTGGCTGATTGGTTGTGTTGATGGATATTCGCCATCCGCTCAGGGATCTTGACCAACAAAATGATTGAATGGGCGGTTTCTGCAGATTTACCAGTACTTTTATTGCTTACTAAAGCCGATAAATTGAGCCAAAGCGCACGTAGTAAAACAAGTGAAAAATGGTGCGTGAAGCGATTCTTCCATTCCAAGGTGATATTCAAGTAGTAGCCTTTTCTGCACAAAAATAAAATTGGTATTGATAAACTTGCAGCGAAAATTAGATTTTTGGTTTTCGCCACTTTTTGTGGAATAAAATGTAAAATTTTGTGATCTCAGATCGCAAGAAAAAGCACATGATGAATGATTTCATTATGTGCTTTTTATAGTGCAAAAACTATCTTCATTTTTTTACCGCACTTTATGATTATCATGTCCCTTGCTATTGTTTACAGTCGTGCTCTATGGGTGTGCAAGCGCCGCTTGTCACCATTGAGGTGCATTTAAGCAACGGAAAACCAGGATTTTACACTTGTTGGTTTGCCCGAAAAACGGTGAAAGAGGCGCAAGATCGGGTGCGTAGTGCGTTGATGAATGCACAATTTAAATACCCAGCCAAACGTATCACAGTGAATCTCGCACCCTGCTAGATTTGCCGAAAGAAGGTGGACGATTTGATTTGCCTATTGCCATCGGAATTTTTAGCCGCATCGGATCAGCTTGATGCGATCCGTTTAAAGCAATTTGAATTTGTGGCTGAGCTTGCGCTGACGGGGCAATTACGTGGCGTTCATGGTGTAATCCCCGCTATTCTTGCTGCGCAAAAAGTCAAAGCGAGAATTAATTATCGCGAAACAAAATGCCAATGAAGCCTCGCTTGTGTCTGATCAAAATACTTATTTTGCGCAAACGCTTTTAGATGTGGTGCAATTTCTCAATGGTCAGGAAAAATTACCACTCGCCACTGAAATTGTGAAAAGAAAGTGCGGTAAATTTTTCGGGTAAAAATACATTAGATTTAACGGATATTATCGGACAACAGCACGCCAAACGAGCATTGACTCATTGCCGCAGCAGGGCAGCATAATTTACTCTTTCTTGGCCCTCCGGGTACAGGGAAAACCATGTTAGCTAGCCGATTGACAGGGCTTTTACCTGAAATGACCGATTTAGAAGCGATAGAAACGGCATCTGTAACGAGTTTAGTGCAAAATGAGTTGAATTTTCATAATTGGAAACAACGTCCTTTTCGCGCACCGCACCATAGTGCATCAATGCCGGCTTTAGTTGGTGGAGGGACGATCCCCAAAAACCTGGTGAAATATCCTTAGCAACAAATGGCGTACTGTTTCTTGATGAACTTCCAGAGTTTGAACGAAAAGTGTTAGATGCACTACGTCAGCCTTTTGGAAAGTGGTGAGATTATTATTTCGTGCTAATGCAAAAATCCAATTCCCGGCTCGTTTTCAATTGGTGGCGGCGATGAATCCAAGCCCGACAGGCCATTATACAGGGACACATAACCGCACTTCACCCCAGCAAATTATGCGTTATTTGAATCGAATTTCAGGGCCCTTTTTAGATCGTTTTGACTTGTCTATTGAAGTGCCTTTATTGCCACAAGGTAGCTTACAAAAATACGGGCGATCGTGGTGAAACCAGCGCGCAAGTACGCGAAAAAAAGTGTTAAAAGTGCGTGAGATTCAAATGGAAACGAGCGGGAAAAATTAACGCTTATTTGAACAGTAAAGAGATTGAACGTGATTGTAAGTTAAGTGATAAAGATGCCTTTTTCCTTGAAAAATGCGCTGAATAAAGCTTGGGCTTTCTGTTCGGGCTTACCATCGTATTTTTGAAAGTTTCTCGAACCATTGCCGATTCACAAGGAGAACAACAAATTTCTCAACCGCACTTAGCGGAAGCTTTTGGGTTATCGAGCAATGGATCGTTTGTTGCAGAAATTGTCGAATATAGTAAAAACGCGTGGTGAGAATACCACGCGTGAAAAGGATGTAGTGAGTGCTTTGAGTGTCTCGCGTACCGCTAATAATTGCGATGCCCTGCACTTGCGCCAATGCGAGTTGCACCTGCTTTAATCATTGCAAGTGCTGTTTCAGTATCACGCACACCACCTGATGCTTTAACACCAATATTGCCGACCGTTTGTTTCATCAATGCAACATCTTCTACAGTTGCACCACCTTTGTTGAAACCTGTTGATGTTTTAACAAAAAGCCACACCGATTTCTTTACAAATTTCGCAGGCTTTTCACTATTTCATCTTTTAGTGAGCAAACAAGTTTCTAAAATCACTTTTTAATGGCGTGCCATCACAAGCATCAAATACAGCTTGAATATCTTGTTTTTACGGCATCCCATTTTTGCGATTTTATCCAACCCACATTAATCACCATATCAATTTCATCTGCACCTGCTTTAATGGATTTCTTTGTGTTTCAAATGCTTTTGACTGAGGTTAAATTCGCCCCCAAAGGGAAGCCCAACTACGGTACAAATTTTTCACATTTGAGCCAGCAAGTTTTTTTCTTTTTAGCGAGTGGAATATAACCAGAATTGATACATACAGAATAAAAATCCGTGTTCAATCGCTTTCCATTACAGAGTGTCAAAAATATCTTGTTCATTTTTCTGCAGTAAGTGCGGTGTGATCGATATATTGAGCAAGTTGATTCGGTGTCATTATTTTTCCCTCCTTTATTTATGTTTTACCTATTGTAGCAAAAATCCCTTGTTTTTGACTGTGCTTTTATGCTTGATTACAATCATCTCAATGCGATAAGGAATAAAGAAAATGAAGATTAAAAATTACTTAAGAATGGATTATCCTCTTTTAACTTTTTATTGTGATGAGTAGCATACTGGATTTTGTCTGTCGTCCTGTGGTGCCAGAGGAAATAAATAAAATCACGTTACAAGATCTTCAAGGGAATACGTTTTCTCTTGAAAGCCTTGATCAAAATAAACCTACGCTGCTTTATTTTTTGGGGAACTTGGTGTGGTTATTGTCGCTATACTTCGCCAGCAATTAATCTTTAGCGAAAGAAGGCTATCAAGTTGTATCGGTGGCGTTACGCTCAGGCAATGAGGCGGACGTAAATGATTATTTAAGTAAGAATGACTACCACTTCACTACGGTTAATGATCCCAAAGGAGAATTTTGCAGAACGATGGCAAATTAATGTGACGCCCACAATTGTGCTATTTGAGTAAAGGAAAAATGGATCTTGTTACGACAGGCCTCATGAGTTATTGGGGATTAAAAGTGCGGTTGTTTTTTCACAGAGTTTTTGGCTAAGCGGTAGAAAATCTATTACAATACGCAGACTTATTTTTAAAGAGGACAGAATTATGATTATCGTAACAGGTGGCGCAGGTTTTTATTGGCAGCAATATTGTCAAAGCATTAAATGATTTAGGGCGCAAAGATATTTTTAGTGGTAGATAACTTAAAAGATGGGCACGAAAATTTGCAAATTTAGTTGATTTAGACATTGCAGATTATTGTGATAAAGAAGATTTTCATTGCTTTCTATTATTGCAGGCGACGAATTTGGTGATATTGATGCGGTATTCCACGAGGGGGCATGTTCTGCGACTACGGAATGGGATGGCAAATACATTATGCACAACAACCACGAATATTCTAAAGAGTTGTTGCATTATTGCCTTTGACCGCGAAATTCCTTTTCTTCTATGCCTCAAGTGCAGCAACTTATGGTGATACCAAAGTATTCCGTGAAGAACGTGAATTTGAAGGCCCGTTAAATGTTTATGGTTATTCTAAATTCTTGTTCGATCAATATGTACGCAACATTTTGCCAGAAGCAAAATCGCCAGTATGTGGTTTCCGTTATTTCAATGTTTACGGGCCGCGTGAAAATCATAAAGGTTCTATGGCGAGTGTAGCATTCCACTTGAATAACCAAATCTTAAAAAGGCGAAAAATCCAAAATTATTTGCAGGCAGCGAACACTTCCGCCGTGATTTTGTTTATGTGGGCGATGTGGCTGCAGTGAATATTTGGTGTTGGCAAAATGGTATTTTCGGGTATTTACAACCTTGGTACAGGAAATGCAGAAAGTTTCCGTGCGGTGGCTGATGCGGTAGTGAAATTCCACTGGTAAAAGGCGAGATTGAAACCATTCCATTCCCAGAGCATTTGAAAATCTCGCTATCAAGAATATACTCAAGCAGATTTAACTAAAACTTCGTTCAACAGGCTACGATAAACCATTCAAAAACAGTCGCGGAAGGCGTGGCTGAATATATGGCGTGGTTGAATAGAAAATAAACCGTAGGTTTGCCTACTTCTCATCAACAGAGTGCGGTTAAAAATCTCGGTATTTTTTTGACCGCACTTTTCATCTGAAAGACAGAAAATGAATATTCTAATTATCGGCCCTTCTTGGGTTGGCGATATGATGATGTCGCACAGTTTGTACCAGCAACTGAAAATTCAATATCCAAACTGCAATATTGATGTGATGGCACCGAAATTGGTGTAAGCTCTTGCTTGCGCGAATGCCAGAGGTGCGTAAGGCTGATTGAAATGCCATTAGGGCACGGGGCCTTTTGAATTGGGAACGCGTTATCGTTTAGGAAAAGTCTTTGCGTGAACAATATGACATGGCGATTATTTTGCCTAATCTCATTGAAATCTGCGTTTGTTCCTTTCTTCGCAAAAATTGCTCATCGTCGTGGTTGGAAAGGCGAAAGCCATTATATTTTTATTGAATGATTTACGAGCCAATAAAAAGATTATCCAATGATGGTGCAGCGTTATGTTGCATTGGCTTTTGAAAAAGATGCCGTACCAAAAAGCTGATGATATTCCTGTCTTTAAAACCCTATTTGACGGTTGAGCCAGCGCAACAAGCTGAAACCTTAAAAATTTGAAAAAACAAAACCGCACTTTTAGGCGAACGTCCAATTATCGGTTTTTGTCCTGGCGCAGAATTTGGCCCTGCAAAACGTTGGCCGCATTATCATTATGCTAAAATTGGCAGAAATGCTCATTGACCCAAAGGCTATGCGGTAGAATTATTTGGTTCACCAAAAGATGTGGAAGCAGGGAGAGAAATTCGCAAGTGCTGCCAGCAGAACTGCGAAACCATTCTGTTTGAATTTGGCAGGACAAAACCAATTTGAAATCAAGCGGTGGATTTAATTGCCAACTGTACGGCAGTAGTGAGCAATGACAGCGTTTAATGCATATTGCCGCTGCGACAGATCGTCCATTGATTGCACTTTATGGCCCTAACTGAGTCCGCAACTTATACGCCACCATTATCAGATAAAGCCGTGATTATTCGTTTAATTGAAGGTGGATTTAATTAAAGGTGCGTAAAAGTACAGATAGCTCGGAAGGGTATCATCAAAGTTTGATTGATATTACGCCGGAAATAGCATTAGAAAAATTAGAGGCATTATTAGCAGAAATGAACCCTCTACGCATACATTTACAATTAATTGGAATGGTGATTTTATGGGGCGCCTCTTGGCCTTGGGGACGAGTGGTTGCCCAAGCTATGCTGACATTTATTGCTCATGCTGCGCTCGCCATTATTCCACTCTATTATTTGGCTATATGCGGCGAATCGTTTCAAATATGCTAAACAACTGCGACCTAATCAATGGGTGGGGTTATTGTTAACGGCTTTTGCTTGGGATCTTTGGTTATTCGACTTTCTTTTATTTGGGGTTTGAAATATGTTCCAGCAGGGCAAGGAACGATGGTCGTTGCCTCTAATCCCTGTCTTTACGATGTTTTTGCTATTTTTTATTATTTAAAGAAAGTGGAATCGCTAGGGTTGTATTAGGGATGATTATTGCCATTAGCGGTTCTTTTTGTTAGCCATGACAAAAGGGAATCCAACTCAACCTCTTACAAAAATTTTTGGATTTCGGTCAAATGTTATTGCTTTTGTGCTTTAGTTTGCTGGGTTGCTTTATACTTTATTGGCTCGTAAAGTATTAATCGGAATTGATTCTCTCACCGCTACCACGATTTCTTCTACTTTTTGGTTTTTCATGCTGACGTTGGCAGCATTATGGACGGAAAGTGCAGAAGATTGGGCAACCGTATTTCAAATTAAATGGATCGCAATGGTTTAGTTTACTTGGTCTTGCATTTGGCTCAACGGTATTGGCTTATGCATGGTATTTTTGATGGAGTGAAACACTTAGGGGGCAGGGCAAATGCCTCGGCTTATATTATTCTTGTGCTGATTTTAGGTATTTTATTTTTCAGCCGTTTGGTTGAATGAACAGGTGGATTCCTCCTTAATTATTGGGGCATTTTAGCTGTATCTGGGCTTGGGATTATGCATTGGGGAAGAAGGTTAATTAAATGAAAGTATGCGTGATTAAGACTTCTCTATGGGGGATGTTATCCACACTTTTGCCTGCCTTGACTGATGCACAAAAAGGCGATTCCTAGTTTAAGCATTGATTGGGTGGTGGAAGAAAACTTTGCAGAAATTCCACGTTGGCATTCCCACCGTAAATCGCGTGATTCCTATTGCTTTGCGCCGTTGGCGTAAATCACCTTTTTTTCCATTCAAACAAGAAATGAGTGGAAAAATTACCGCACTTTGTTGCAGGCTGAAAACTATGATGCGGTAATTGATGCGCAAGGGCTCATTAAAAGTGCATTTATTTGCAACTCGTTTTGCTCAAGGTGTGAAACATGGCTATGATCGTCAAAGTATCCGAGAGCCGTTAGCATCTTTTTTTCTACGATAAAAAATATGTCATTTCTTATCAACAGCATGCGGTGGAACGAATTCGTCAGCTTTTTGCCCAGAGTTTAGGTTATGAATTACCTCAAGTTCAGGGCGATTATGGTATTGCTCGCCATTTTCTTCATCAAACTTCAGAACAAAACTATGTGGTATTCATTCATTCTACAACTCGGGCAGATAAGCATTGGGAAGAATCAGAATGGCAAAAATTGATTGAAAAATTACCGCACTTTCTGATTGCGAAAATTCGCTTTGCCTTGGGGAAATGAAACTAGGAAAAAGCGCGAGCAGAGCGTTTGGCTCAAGTTGATTCTAAAGTGATTGTATTGCCGAAATTAACTTTAACGGAGCTTGCAAAACAGCTTGCAAATGCAAAGGCTGTCGTATCGGTGGATACAGGCTTGGCGCATTTAACAGCCGCTTTGGATAAGCCCAATATTACGCTTTATGGCGCAACGGATCCTAAATTGATTGGCTGTTATGGTAAAAATCAGCATTACTTATCGGCAAGTTCAATGAAAGAAATTTCAGCTGAACAAGTGTTATCACAATTGCTCCATTTTTATTTTCATAAAAAAATGCTCGCACTTGGCGAGCATTTTTATCTTTTTATATTTTCTTAGTCTAAGGCTTTACCTTTTAATTCAGGGATTAAGAAAAATTGTCGCTAACATATCAATTACGTAGATAATCGCAAGTAGGGCGATGGCAGTTTGGAAAGAGTAGGCGAGTACAACAGCGCCCACAACTACAGGTCCAAATCCACCCTACGGCACGACCAATATTGAAAAGTACGTTTTGTGCAGTTGCTCGAGCTTCTGTTGGATAGGCTTCGCCATTAATGCACCGTAACCGCCCATCATTCCGTTCACAAACATACCTAAAAATGCCCCAGCAAGAAGCATGATGTCAGGATCGGTAAGTTGTGAGTAAAACCACGATACTTATCACTGCGCCTAATTGGAAAAGTAAGAAACTTGGTTTTGCGTCCTATGCGGTCGGCGAGTTGTCCGAAAATCCAAATCCGCAGCCATCATGCCGCAGACGGTAACGGCTGTCCAAAGTCCAGATTTAGTTAAAGCTGAATCCAAGTTGTTTTGATAAGAAATTAGGTAACCAAATCATAATGCCGTAATAACCGAAGTTTTGTACGGAGGTGAGTACGACGATACCAAGGCTAATTTTGCTCGTGGCTTTGTCTTTAATAAGAAGCTGGAATGAACGTAATTTATCAGTAAAAAGCTGGATTGAGTTGAAAAGTGCGGTTTGTTTTTTGAGTGAAAATTTCAGGTTCGTGCAGATGAGAACGTAAGAACCAAGCGACAAATGCAGGGAAGATACCCACCAAGAACATTCCACGCCAGCCAATATGCGGGAGCAATAATGGTGTAAGTAATGCGGCACCTAATACACCAGCTTGCCAACCCAATGCAACATAAGATGCTGCTTTAGCTCGGTGGCGTGCGGGCCATGCTTCTGCTGCTAGAGCCATTCCAATTCCAAATTCACCGCCTAAGCCAATGCCAGCAATTGTGCGATAAATCAGTAAATCCCAATAACCTTTGCGCAATCGCACATAAACCAGTAAACACCGCAAAGAGAAGAATGGTCCAAGTCAGTACGCGAACACGACCGTATTTATCACTTAATGCGCCAAATAAAATACCGCCAAATACGGCACCAATCAGCGTCCATGTCACGAGAGAGCCACCTTGTGCGGGTGTTAGATTTAAGTCAGCGGAAATTGCACTAAGCATGAAACCTAAAATGAGAAGATCGAAACCGTCCATTGCATAGCCGACGGCAGAGCCACTAAGGCTTTCCAGCCATAACTGTTTACTTTGTTTGTCATGATGTGTCCTTTTGTTACTCGCAGGGTAACATTTAAAGTGAAAAGAGAGGTGATTAAAAATCGGTGGCTAGTTTACTGCATTGATGAAAAATTCAATGAACAGAATACGAAAAAGAAGAATAAAAACTGATTTTGAATAAGATGAAAAGGAGAAAAATAAGGATTAAAATTAGGATGGCGGTGAGAAAGGGATTCGAACCCTTGATGCAGTTTCCCACATACACGCTTTCCAGGCGTGCTCCTTCAACCACCTCGGACATCTCACTGTAAAAGGTGCGCAAACTATAAAGATTTGCTCCAGTTTAGTCAAGTTTTTTTGCGCTAGAACATAAAAACTTTTTAAAAAGTTTCGCTAGAATAACCGCACTTTTATTTATCGTTTGTAGTTTTTTTATGCATATTAAAGCGTTATTTTCTAAAAAAATGTTTTTAGCCGTAAAACCCTTTTAGCGCGCTGAAAGATTCCTTTCGTTTAGGTTATTCGAAAAAATCGCTGATTCGCGACATTATTTCAGGGTTGACCGTGGGGTGTGATTGCGATTCCGCTTTCCATGGCTTTTGGCTATTGCGAGTGGTGTGCCGCCACAACATGGTCTTTATACGGCAATTATTGCGGGTATCGTTATCGCGCTGACTAGGTGGTTCTCGCTTTAATATATCTGGGCCTACAGCAGCTTTTTGTTGTGATTCTGTACCCTGTTACTCAACAATTTGGGCTAAGTGGTCTTTTGATGGCAACGTTGCTTTCGGGCCTCATTTTGGTTTTGATGGCGTTATTTCGTCTAGGACGTTTAATTGAATATATTCCTTGCCTGTAACCTTAGGTTTTACTTGTGGATTGGCATTACTATTGGTACTTTGCAGATTAAGGATTTTTTGGGGCTTTCCATAGAAAAAATGCCGGCGCATTATCTTGAAAAAATCCAAACAATTTTTACCGCACTTCCTACGATAAATTGGGCTAATGCAACGGTTGGTGTGGTAACCCCATTAGTCCTGACTCAATGGCATAAATTGCGTTTGGCAGTGCCAGGGCATTTACCTGCTGTGATTATTGGGACGATTTTAGCTCTAGCATTACAGCATGTTGGTTTTGAGGTGGCGACGATTGGATCTGCATTCCAATATACTTTGTCTGATGGCTCCATTGGTCATGGGATTCCTAATGTATTGCCAGATTTTTTTCTGCCGTGGAATATTCCTGATGCGCAAGGTCAATTAATTCATTGGGATTTTTAATAGCTTACAAGCTTTTGTTACCCGCTGCTTTTTTTCAATGGCAGTATTGGGCGCAATTGAATCACTTTTTGCGCAGTGATTTTAGATAATATGACAGATACTAAACATCACTCTAATAACGAGTTATTAGCGCAAGGCTTGGGGAATATCATTTCTCCGTTTTTTTGGCGGGATTACGGCAACAGCTGCGATTGCTCGTTCTGCGGCTAATGTGAAATCAGGGGCGGTATCGCCAATATCGAGTGTTGTGCACGCAATACTTGTTTTTATTCGCTTTACTTTTGTTTTCGCAAGCCCTTTCTTATTTACCTTTGTCATCGATGGCTGCTTTGTTGTTAGTGGTGGCGTGGAATATGGCAAGTGTACACGATATTATCCACCTTGCTCGCCGTTCAGGCAAAAATGAAATGGCAGTGTTGCTGACTTGTCTTATTTTTGACCGTATTGTTTGATATGGTGATTGCGATTAGTGTCGGAGTGTTGCTTTGCAAGTCTCTTGTTTATTCGAACCATTGCTGAGATGACAAAAAGCCATTGAACACAATGCGCCTGAAGATTTAGATGATGTTTTGGTTTACCGAATTAGCGGTCCACTTTTCTTTGCTGCTGCGGATAAATTATTTGCGGATTTGCATGATAGAACGGTTCATACCGATCATGAAATCCGACATATTGTGCTGCAAATGTGATGCAGTGACAGTGCTTTGATGCTGGTGGAATACATGCGCTTACTCGATTTGTTCAACACATGTTGCCCCATCAACAACTTTACTTGTGTAATATGCAATTCCAGCCGTTGAGAATGTTAGTTAAATCTAATCTTCGCCAGATATTCAAAAAAATTAATTTTGCGGCAGATTTAAACGAAACTTTCCATAAAATTCGTGACTTTGAAAAAAACTACCCAATAATGAAAACTAAAGCGTGCTAGAATAGTGCGCTTTTTTTATTACATCGTTCTAAAACCATATCAAGGAATAATTATGCGTCCAAATAATCGAGAAAATAATCAACCCCGCCAAATTAAAATTACCCTGTAACTACACCAAGCATGCTGAAGGTTCTGTGCTTGTTGAATTTGGTGATACCAAAGCGCTTTTGTACTGCAACAGTGGAAGATGCTGTTCCGCGTTTCTTAAAAGGACAAGGGCAAGGCTGGGTCACGGCTGAATATGGAATGTTGCCACGTTCAACACATAGTCGCATGCAACGTGAGGCGGCTAAAGGTAAAACAAGGTGGACGCACAATGGAAATTCAACGTTTAATTGCCCGCTCTTTGCGTGCGATGGTGGATCTCAAAGCACTTGGTGAACGTGCGATTACTTTTAGATTGTGATGTTATTCAAGCGGATGGTGGTACTCGAACAGCATCCATCACTGGTGCGGCTAGTCGCATTATGTGATGCGATCAATGGTTTAATTGAGAATGGCACGTTAAAAACTAACCCAATTAAAGGGTCTAGTTTCGGCGATTTCTGTAGGGATTGTTGATGGTCAAGCTGTTTGTGATTTGGAATATGTGGAAGATTCTGCAGCGGAAACCGATATGAATGTTGTGATGATGGAAGATGGTCGAATGATTGAGGTGCAAGGCACTGCAGAAGGCGAGCCATTTAGCCATGAAGAATTATTAACATTATTAGATTTAGCGAAACAAGGCTGTAATCAAATTTTCATCGCTCAACGCGAAGGCGCTAGGCTTATAGACACAGTTTATAGGGGTTATAAAATGGAACAATATAAATGCGATTTTATCGAATTTGCTTTAAGCCGAAATGTATTGAAATTCGGAGAGTTTACTTTGAAATCGGGGCGTAAAAGTCCGTATTTCTTCAATGCGGGTTTGTTTAATACGGGGGCAGATTTAGCGCGTTTAGGCGAGTTCTATGCTGCTGCAATTCAGGCAAGTGCGGTAAATTTTGATGTGGTTTTTGGCCCTGCTTACAAAGGTATTCCAATTGGCACGTCAGTTTCGGTGGCGTTATTTAATTGTTATGGTATTGATAAATCCGTATGTTTTAATCGCAAAGAAATGAAAGATCACGGAGAGGGCGGCAATTTAATTGGTAGCCCATTGCAAGGAAAAAAATTTTACTTGTGGATGACGTGATTACGGCTGGCACTGCGATCCGTGAATCTATGGAATTAATCAGTGCAAATCAGGCAGAGCTTGCGGCGGTATTGATCGCTCTAAACCGTAAAGAACGAGGAAAAGGCGAGCTTTCTGCAATTCAAGAAGTAGAACGTGATTATCAATGCCAAGTGCTATCAATCATTGATTTAGATGATTTGATGCAATTTATCGAACAAGATCCTCGATACAGCAGCCATTTGCCAGAAATGCGTACTTATCGTGCTGAGTTTTAGTGTATAAAACTTGAGAAATAAATTTTTTGTCATCATTATAAATAATATTATAAAAATAACTGCACTTTGACTTAATAGGGGAAAGAATGGGATTTATTGGAAAAATTATAGGCGTATTTTTAGGTTGGAAAGTTGGTGGATTTTTGGTGCGATTGCTGGGCTAATTTCTAGGTTCCATTGCAGATAAAAAAATTATATGAACTCGGCTCGGTAAGTTCGAGTTTCTTTTAAAAAGAAAACAACGCGTCAAGACTTGTTTATGCAAAACCACCTTTGCGGTGTTAGGGCATTTAGCAAATCGAAAGGGCGTGTAACAGAAGAAGATATTCAATTAGCTAATCAATTAATGATTCAGCTTAAACTGGATGATGCGGGGCGTAAATTAGCTCAAGATGCGTTTCGTCGTGGTAAAGAATCTGATTTCCCGATTCGTCAGGGTTATCCGTGAATTTCGCATTGGTTGTGGGCAACGTGCTGATTTATTGCGAATGATCTTACAAGTGTAAGTTCAAGCGGCTTTTTGCCGATTCAGAACTTCACGAAAATGAGAAAGAAGTGCTTTATGTGATCGCTGAAGAACTTGGGTCTTTCTCGTATGCAATTTGAACAAATGATTGCGATGGAAATGGCATGCTCGAGCTTTTTACTCAAGGCGGTTTTTATCAGCAATATCAACAAGGTGCATATCAAGGTGGCTATCAATATCAGCAACAAAATAGTGGTGGTTACCAACATGCTTCAGGTCCAACTTTTAAACGATGCCTATAAAGTATTGGGTGTGACTGAGTCTGACGAGCAAAACACGGTTAAGCGTGCTTATCGTCGTTTAATGAATGAACACCATCCAGATAAACTCGTGGCGAAAGGTTTACCGCTAGAAATGATGGAAATGGCAAAAGAAAAAACTCAACAGATTCAAGCTGCTTACGATTTAATTTGTAAAGCAAAAGGCTGGAAGTAGTGCGTGTAATTCTTGCGCCTATGCAAGGGGTTCTTGATCCCTTTGTACGCCAACTTCTTACCGAAGTGAATGACTACGATTTATGTATAACAGAATTTGTTCGCGTAGTTGATCAACTTCTTCCCTGAAAAAAAGTATTTTATCGTTTATGCCCTGAATTAAAAAATCAGGGCTTTACTTCTTCTGGCACGCCAGTGCGAGTGCAGTTGCTAGGGCAGCATCCAGAATGCCTTGCTGAAAATGCGATTCGTGCGATCGATCTTGGCTCTCATGGCATTGATTTAAATTGTGGTTGTCCCTCTAAAAACAGTGAATGGCAGCAATGGTGGTGCGGCATTATTGAAAACAGCCTGAATTGATTTATCGTGCAACTCAAGCCCTACGCAGAGCCGTGCCAAGTGAATTCCCATTAGTGTAAAAAGTGCGGTTAGGCTGGGATGATATTTCACAAGCTTTTGAAATCGCAGATGCGGTAGAGCAAGGGGAGCAAACTGAAATTACAGTTCATGGACGCACAAAAGCTGATGGTTATCGTGCTGATCGAATTAATTGGAAAAATTGGCGAAGTCCGAGAGCGTTTATCCATTCCTGTGATTGCTAACGGAGAAATTTGGCATTGGCAAGATGGGCAAGATTGCTTATCTCAAACAGGTTGTCAGGATTTAATGGTGGGCCGAGGCGCTTGAATATTCCGAATTTAAGTCATGTTCTGAAATCAAATGCAGAAAAATGTCTTGGTGTGAGATTCAAAAATCTTGCAAAAAAATATGCTAATGTTGAAAATGAATATGACAGCGGTTTTTACCATGTGGCACGAATTAAACAATGGTTACGTTATTTGAATAAGGAATATGATGAGGCGAACCAAGTGTTTGATAAGATTAAGACTTGCCAAACTGCTGAAGATTTGAAATTACGTTTAAATGATAATAAAAACCTGCTAATCAGCAGGTTTTCTTTTTCTAAATTATTTAAAAACTCACCGCACTTTTTAATTTTTCAGTGCATTAGTTTCTAATTGACGGATACGTTCCGCAGAGACATTATATTTTGCTGCCAAAGTCGTGCAATGTAGCTTTGTTATCATCTAACCAACGAGCTTTGATAATATCCTGACTACGCGCATCTAGGCTTTGTAACGCTGCACCCTAATTGCTCGGTTGCTTGGCTTTTCAAAGTTTTCTATTTTCAAGCTCTGCAGCGAAATTAGAACTTTTATCTTCCAAATAAAGGGCTGGAGAATAAGTCTCTGTTTCTGCATCATCAGTAGGTAAATCAAAAACCTACATCGGCACCGCTCATACGTGATTCCATTTCGATCACATCTTCTTTGGAAACACCCAATTCATTTGCCACGATATCAACTTCATTTTCATTAAACCAGCCTAAACGTTGTTTAGTTTTGCGTAGGTTGAAAAATAATTTACGTTGAGCCTTTCGTGGTTGCGACTTTTTACGATACGCCAGTTACGAAGAACATATTCGTGGATTTCAGCTTTAATCCAATGCACAGCGAATGACACCAAACGTACACCAACTTCAGGGTTAAAACGTTTGACAGCTTTCATTAAGCCGATATTGCCTTCTTGATTAAGTCAGCTTGTGGCAGACCATAGCCAGAATAGCCACGCGCAACATGGATCACGAAACGAAGATGCGACAAAATGAGTTTTTCGCTGCATCTAAATCCTCGTGATAATACAAAACGTTCTGCTACATTCTTTTCTTCCTCTGCGGTCAGCATCGGATATTCATTTGCCGCACGAATATAACCTCTCGATACTGCCTTTGAGGAACTAACATCATTTGTGTTTCTTTTATCCATCGTTTCCTTCTTTATTTTGGCTTTTGCCAATCAATGAACTCTAGTTATAGCACAATAAGCTATCTTATTGAACCAATTTGTTAATAAGACAGGTTTTATCAATCAAAAGTTCAATTATTCTAAATAATTCTGATTAATTAGCAAAAGTGGAATCAGGGTTAAATTAAGATTTTTCATTAATGACTTTAAATAGTAAATCAATGTTCGGATGCTTGCCTGGATTCGCTTTTTAGCATCTTCTACGTGTTCTGCAAACCATTCAACACCTTGTTGTGCGGAAGTGCGGTTTAATTTTCCCGTTAAATTTTTTTCAGCCAATGCATTATAAAGGCGAAGAGAACCTAATTTACCGGGTATGGCTGGAATGTTGTGGATAATCGTTTTCACCATCCATCACATTTAAACCAGTTAAATGATCGATTGCGGGTAAGGTTTCTAAAAATTTCTTTAAAAGCTCATGGTTTATTTCCTTAATCTATATAATTTATGCGATAGTTTGCTCGCTATTTACTTCGCCAGTTGCACCAATAAAGCGGACTTCAGGTTGTAAAATATACACCGAAATTTTTTCTGCAACAGTTTGGCGAACGTGATGGGCGAGTTTTGACTAAATCTTGTCCTGTTGCTCCGCTTTTTGTTAATTAACACTAATGCTTGTTTTTCGCGAACGGCTGCGCCGCCAATTTGAAAACCTTTAAGATTGCATTGATCAATCAGCCAGCCCGCCGCAATTTCACTGAGCCATCTGCTTGCGGAAAGTGCGGTAGATTTTCGTGATGTTTTTGATTTCTTCAAAATGTTCTGAATTGACAACCGGATTTTTTTAAAGAAACTGCCCGCATTACCAAATTCATTTGATTAGGTAATTTACTTTTGACGGATATGACAGACTTCATCAAAAAATTTGTTTAGCGGTGACTGTTTTTGGGATCGAACTCTACAAGCGAACCATATTTTTAGAATAGGCTGCCAATTTTTTTGTGAGCTTTTAATCCAACCGCTGTAATCACATAACCTTGTTGATAATGATGTTTGAAAAATACTTTCACGATAACCAAATTCGCATTGTTTTGTGTCAAGTCGGAAGGTGTCATTCTGTGTTTAAATTAAGTACATCCACATAATCGCATACGTCTTTAAATTCAATGCCGTATGCACTGATATTTTTGAATGGGCGCAGAGCCTGCACAGCCAGGAATCAGAGCCAGATTTTTCTAATCCATAAATACCATTATTAATAGACCACTCCACCAATTCATGCCAATTTTCACCGCCATTCACATGCAGGTAGTGAAAAATCAGAATCTTGTTGGTGAGTAATGCCCATTAAACGATTTAAAATCACTCACACCATTAAAATCATCTAGAAATAGCATATTACTGCCTTGACCTAGAAAAAGTGCGGGTAAATTTTTCCGCTTTTGAATGAGCCCATGCTTGTTGTAGTTGTTCAATGCTATGCGCCTGATAATTTCACGAGCATTAGCGTGAATATGGAAAAGTGTGAAAAGGTTGTAAATTTTGCATTTAAAAATACCATTGTCTAGAGCATAAAAATTTATCTTTTATGCTAGCTGCTATGAATAATTATATCCACTGTAATCAACATAATGCGTGTGGAGCGTGATTTTTCACCCTGTGTACCGCCTTGTTCGCGACGGATGATGTTAAATTCTGCGTTAAGTTGGCGACTACGTTCAGTCATAATATTTAACCCATAGTGGCCTTCAGGCTCTTCAAGGTCTTGAATACCGATACCATTATCTTCAACTAAAATTTCGTATTCGCCTTCTGCATTAATTTTGGCGCTAATTTCAATTGCTGTGCCTTGAGAATGTTTGATCGCATTGGTGGTGGCTTCACGTACAATTTGTAGCACATGAACCAGTTGTTGTGGATTCAAACTTTGTGATGGTAATTGGCAATTAACGTTCATTTGCATCGTTGTTTGTGAACGTAATGAGTCAGTCACTTGTTCTAGCGCAAGCTGTAAATTGGCTTGTATGGTTAAACGGAAAGTGGCTAAAAAGCTCGCGTAATTGTGCATATCCACTTGAAAGAGCCTGTTCAAAATCACGAATAATGACCAAACTTTGTTCTTTGGATGAATCGCCTCTTTCTTCAAGTTATGTTTAAGTAATGTAAGTTGATCTGTAAAAATGATAGCACTTGAGCTAATCGAGTCATGCAATTTCGCGCGATAATTGACCGCTCTTCCATCAATAAGAGCTGTTCTTGTTGGCGTAAGCTTTTTGGAAATAAAGAGCTCGCCCAAGCATTTGAGCAAGGTTTTTGCATCATTCTCGGATCGGGGGCAAGGCAATCCTGCTTGCCAAGAGAGTGCACTGAATTCTCGTTATCGACAGAAAGTATCTCAGTTTGTAAAGAGCAGTCTAAATCTTGAGTACCAAAAGCAATATCCCAATGTTCTGCACCCATACTTCAACTTTGATATATTTCAAATTCTCGCTGACCAGAATGTGATCAAGCACTTGGCTTAATACTTTATCGTTGAGCGTGTTGGCATTAAGAATTTGAGAACTTTGATAAAGGGTCGTCAAAAGAGCGGTTGGTTTGGCGTAACTTTTGTGTTTTTTCGTTTACTGTTTCTTCCAAACGTGAATAAAGCTGACCAAGCTCCGTGGACATTTGTGAAAAAATACGCGCCAATGTACCGAGTTCATTTTGTTTCGTTGTATCAAGCGGAATGTGATTGAATTGACGCATTTGCACTTGCATACTGGCTTTCGTCATTAAGTGAAGTGGTTTTACGACTTCCCGCTGTGTGTACCAAATCACATAAGACACCATGAGTAAAAATTAACCACATCGCGAAAAAGAGCACCGATACGCCCAAAATCCATTTTTGTTCACTGGAAACGTTGTAGTCTCAAAAACACAAAATAATCAACATCTGCTACGTAGTCAGTGAGCTGATTACTATAGTTTTTTACATCGTGTTGGCGCGCATATTTTTCCATGTTCGTCCAACGTTGCAAAAATGTTTTTGATAGGAATGTTTTAATACATTCGGTGTGAAAAATTGATTTTGAAACTTCCAATAAAAGCAGACGAATGAAGGCTTATATGATAACGACGCAAGTTTGTTTCCACGCTTTCTGGTTGTTCTTGCATTTCATAGAGCAGGCGATAACTTTGCATCCGCAAAGAACCTGAAATATTAATAGCTTCTGCGTCATATTTATTACTACTCATAATTGCCAAACTTAGCGAGCTAATTACGCCAGCAACAATGAGAATGATGAATAAATATTTAGCAATACGAGTGGAAACTGAACGTTTAGTATGCACAAGAAACTCCAGTGGAAATTTAGAAAAAGTGCGGTGAATTTTTTTATTTCTTTTTAAATTTAGCCCAAACTTTATCTTCTTGACCGCGCCATAAACGTTGAACGTTATCGTGATGACGATAAATTAATAGGCAAACATACCAGTGCAACGGGAAAAAGTAAATTCAGGTTTAAACCACCACACATAAAAAGGCACAAGTAAAGCAGAAATAACTGCACTTAATGAAGAATAACCGCTGATAAGAAAAACGAGGACCCAAGTGCCTAATGTAGAGCCCTGCAACAGCCCAAGAAATTGGAGCAATCGCACTGAAAGCGGTTGCGACGCCTTTGCCGCCTTTTGAATTGAAGAAAATGGGAAAAATGTGCCCCAAGCAAGCGCCTAGAGCTACCATGCCTAATTCAAATTGTGTGAGCCCCAAATAGTAACCAACCCATACTGGCGTCATGCCTTTTAAAAATATCAATAATCAGTACGGGAGAGAGCAGACCAACGGCCTCCGATACGAAAGCACATTTGTCGCCCCTGGATTGTTTGATCCATTTTGACGAGGATCCGCAAAGCCTGCAACGCGACAAATTAGAATAGCACTGGAAATAGAGCCCAAAAGATAGGCACAAAGAATATAAAAAGGGCGAAAAAGGCTCATTTTGTACTCCAGCAAGAAAAATTATTCGTTATTCTACCCAAAGTTGATAGCATACGCCTACAATAATTTTAGAGGAAATCTTATGATCGTGTTTTTATTGAAGAATTGACTGTTTTTGCTCAAATTGGCGTATATGATTGGGAACAGCAAATTAAGCAAAAACTTGTGTTTGATTTGGAAATGGCTTGGGATTGTAAACAAGCTGGCGGAAACGGATGATGTTGTATATTGTTTGAATTATGCTGAAGTGAGCCAAGTGATTATTGATTACGTGGAAAGTAAACCTTTCTTGTTGATTGAGCGAGTGGCTTATGAAGCGGCGGATTTGCTTTGAGTCACGTTATCAACTTCAAGGATTAAAAATTAAACTGAGTAAAGCTGAAAGCTGTCGCGCAAGCTCGAAATGTTGGCGTAGTTGATTGTACGTGGATGTTTAAAATAATGTGAAATTTTCGTAAAAACTTGTCGGCTTTTTTAAACGAAAATTGACTAAAAATAGTCATGAGTTTTTACCGCAATAAAGGAGATTGCAAAATGAATATGAAAAACCTTTATTAGCACTTACTGGTTAGTGCTGTATGTTCAGTTGTGTGGGTGCAAGCTACGAGCATAATCATGATCACAATATGGCACCCAAAAGGTGCTTCTATTGAAGTGAAAGTGCAACAACTTGATCCAGTAAACGGTAACAAAGATGTGGGGTACAGTTACGATTACTGAATCTAACTATGGTCTTGTGTTTACCCCTAATTTATAAGGATTAAGCGAGGCTTTACATGGTTTCACATCCATGAAAACCCAAGCTGTGAGCCAAAAGAAAAAGAGGGTAAATTAACAGCGGGTTTAGGCGCAGGCGGTCACTGGGATCCTAAAGGTGCAAAAACAACATGGTTATCCATGGCAAGATGACGCACACTTAGGTGATTTTACCTGCATTAACTGTATTACATGATGGTACAGCAACCAACCCTGTTTTTAGCACCACGTCTTAAACATTTAGATGATGTTCGCGGTCACCTATTATGATCCACGCTGGTGGTGATAATCACCTGATCATCCAGCTCCACTTTGGCGGTGGCGGCCCACGTATGGCTTGTGGCGTGATTAAATAATTTCGATTGTTCGAATGAAAAGTGCGGTGAAATTTCTCACCGCACTTTTGTGTTTTAAAACTCAATGCAACATCATATCTATCCATTAGTAGTGGTTTGATGAACATAGCTAAAGTAAGTCATATATATTGATAATAATGAGCTCGATATATCGAGGAATATTGAAAACTAAGCTATTACTTCAATATCTTATATTTTGGGTAATTATATTTATTATTTGTTTTACATTTTCTACGTTAGCGTTTAGTTTATTTGAGCTGCTTTCAAAGCTTTGATAGTTATTCTTTTCTGATTTTAAGAAATGGCATCTTTTTGGTTAAATGGTTCAGCTGCAATGGCTACTTTTAGTTTTGATAATTGAAGTTAGAAATAAAACGATGGTAATCTCGCCAATATTTCTCAATAAGTACGAGTTTAGAAAAATATTGATAGATTGATATTTGAGTAGAATGTAATTTTAAATATCCAGATATAAAGTGCGGTCAAATTTAACGAGTTTTAAAACTACCAAAATTGACCGCACTTTATTTTTTCTTGAGCTTTATTTAACCACTTCCGCCGTATATTCCACTTATGAATCGCATCGAATAATTGTTGGTTTGTGACTTTGGGATCTTCCATAACCGTCACTAAACCATCTTTTAATAGATGCTTTTTGTTGAAATAACACCATCGATATTACGCAGTTCTTTTATTGACTAAGTAAGCGCAAAGCTGGCAATTCATTTCTTTTACTTTTTAGCATAATTTGTTTAGTTTCATCTCGCATGAGCGAAAGAAAATGTCAAACAGCGAAAGCAAAAAGTGCGGTACATAATTTCTTCATTTTTTATTCCTAATTAGCTAATTCTAAAAATCCAAGGCAAAATTGTTGGATAGGTTAAGAAAAATCATCAAGATAAATACAATCCAATATAAAACGATGAGTTTTTTTACGGAAATATATTTGCTACAAATGATTTTTTGGAAAACATCAACAGCCAAAAATCCATAGGCGAAGGCGCATAATGAAACGATGAGCATAGGAATACGCAAATAATCATATTCGCCTAAGCCAATCAACCAAGTGGATGATACACCAAATACTAAATAGATTAATGGCGCAATGCAGCACTAATGTTGATGCCACCGCGGCACTAAGTGCGGTGGCTATGGCAAACCCAAAAGGATTTATTAGAGTTTTTTTAGAGACGTAGTCATATTTAAATTCTTTTTGATCAAAGGAATTTAACGGATCGCCACCCACTTCAGCATACGGATAGCCGAAGTTATTGATTGGAGCCAGTTCTGGTTGTGGATATAAATCGAAGTCACGAGCATGATTAAATCCGACCCAGTTTGCTTCCCAGTTACCAAACAAATATTTTTGCTATGGCTTGTGTATCTTTTATCTTCAACAGATTTTTCTCTGCTAAAACGCATTTTGGCAACGTCATGCGGAATCAACTGGTACCCATCCAAAACCCCTGCAAGGTAGAATTCAGCACGGCAGTGTTGGCCACCACTTACGTTTGCGATGCCTTGTTCATTTGCACTACCGAAAGCACCTTTGGAATATTTGCCCATTTTCTCTGCCGCACCTAAGCGAATACCAAAAATTTCACGAGCTGGGATGCCTGCCGCACGAGCAAGCGCCACAAATACAGAATTAATATCGGTACATTTACCTTTTTAACACGCCAGTAGTAAGAATTTTTTTCTACATCGCCGTCACCACAACCTAATACAGAATTATCACGTTCCATATTGTTGACGATCCATTGGTGAATCAACTCAGCTTTTTCAATGGATTGGTTTCTTTACCTACGATTTTGTCAGCAAATTCTTTCACAATGCCATCAGTTTTAATGTGTTGAGTAGCTTTTAAATACTCTTGTACATCCACGGAATACTGAATATCTTTTTGGCGGAGCATAATTTCTAAAGCACCTTTTACCATCGGTTCACGGTCTTTTGTTTCAATGACCATAGTGACTTTTTAAATCACGTTTTTGTGCATCTTTATCCCAAGTTGCAAATAAGGTTTTTCGCACCGTATTTATTGTTTTCTGTTACATAGGCATTCATGTAATTACCTTCAAAGTGAATCGATTTCACTTGTTGGTATTCTCCATTAAAATGGCAATGGAACCCATAAATTGGTTTGTCCTTGCGAGCCTTTTTGGCACAACTAAATCGTAGGTTTGCGTGAATTCGTAAAGATGGGCGTCTGTATTGTAGTTTGGAATCTTGGTGTTTGCATGAGCTAACGAGCCACACGCAGAAAGCACCGCAACTGCGATAAGTTTCTTCATGAAGAGATCCTCTAGTTAATAATAGTTAAACTTAACATATTAGATAAACTAATACGCCACTATGCTAACGGATTTTTGAGCAATAATTCAACCGTTTTTGCATAAACTTTTTATTTTTTTCTTATAAAAAAATATTTTTATTTTCCAACCGCACTTTCCTTCTAACATTTGACACCCCTAGCCCTTACACTCTATTATTCCGTCGTTATTTATTAAGATTTACGGAACAAAAATAATTATGGTGAATAAAAACCGCTCAACTTAAAACAAGCTCTAGAAAATCGTATTCTCATTTTTAGACGGTGCGATGGGGACGATGATTCAAAAATATAAACTCACCGAAGCAGATTTTTCGAGGCGAGCAGTTTAAGGAAAGTGCAGTCGATTTACGCGGTAATAATGATTTACTGACATTGACTCAGCCACTGCTAATTTCCGCTATTCATGAGAAATATTTGGCAGCAGGGTGCCGATATTATTGAAACCAATACTTTTAGTTCAACTACGATTGCTCAAGCGGATTACGACTTGCAATCTATTGCTTATGAACTCAATTTTGTTGGCGCAAAATTAGCTCGTTTGGCAGCAGATAAATATAGCACGCCAGAAAAACCCTCGCTTTGTCGCAGGCGTGTTTAGGGCCAACAAAACCGTACAGCCTCCATTTCACCCGATGTAAAATGATCCCGGTTTCCGCAATGTGACTTTTATGGAGTTGGTGGATGCTTATGCCCAAGCAACAAAAGGCTTAATTGAAGGTGGTGCGGATTTAATTATGATCGAAACCATTTTCGACACGCTTAACGCTAAAGCGGCCGTTTTCGCCATTGAAAGTGTATTCGAAGAATTAGGCGCAGAATTGCCAATCATCGATTTCTGGCACCATTACTGATGCTTCTGGCCGTACCCTTTCAGGGCAAACCACCGAAGCATTCTACAACTCGCTTCGTCACGCTAAACCACTGACTTTTGGTTTGAACTGTGCGCTCGGCCCGAAAGAACTTCGCCAATATGTTGAACAACTGTCTAAAAATCAGCGAAACCTATGTTTCTGTTCACCCGAATGCGGGCTTGCCGAAATGCTTTTGGTGGCTATGATTTAGGGCAGAAGAGATGGCGGCACATCTTAAAAAGAGTGGGCAGAAAGTGGCTTTTGTGAACATTGTCGGCGGTTGTTGTGGTACACACACCGGAGCACATCAAAGCCTTTTGCTGATGCGGTAGAGAGTATTCCCACCACGCAAATTGCCGCAAATCAAAAACCGCCATGCGTTTATCTGGTTTAGAACCACTCAATATTGACGATGAAAGCCTGTTTGTGAACGTGGGCGAACGTAATAACGTGACAGGGTTCAGCAAAATTCAAACGCTTAATTAAAGAAGATAAATTTGCTGAAGCCCATTGAAATTGCCATCGACCAAGTAGAAAACGGCGCGCAAGTCATCGACGTGAACATGGACGAAGCCTTGCTCGACGGCAAGAAAAGTGCATGACCCGTTTCCTCAACATTATGGCGACGGAACCCAGATGCAGCCAAAGTGCCGGTGATGATCGACTCTTCCAAATGGGAAGTGATCGAGGCAGGCTTTACAGTCGGTGCAAGGCAAACCAATCGTTAACTCTATTTCCTTAAAAGAGGGCGAGGAAAAATTTATCCATCAGGCTAAATTGGTTCGTAAATACGGTGCAGCCGTTGTGGTCATGGCATTTGATGAAGTAGGGGCAGGCTGATACTGAAGAGCGTAAAGTCGAAATCTGTACCCGTGCCTATAACATCTTAGTCAATCAACTGGCTTCCCGCCAGAAGACATTATTTTTCGATCCGAATATTTTTCGCCATCGGCACCGGGATTGAAGAACATACAATTATGGCGTAGATTTTCATTAACGCCACAGGTCGTATTAAACGCCTTTACCGCACGCAAAAATTTCGGGCGGTGTGTCAAATGTCTCTTTCTCTTCCGTGGAAATAACGTCATGCGTGAGGCCATTCACGCTGTCTTCCTCTATCATGCCATCAAACAAGGCATGGATATGGGGATCGTGAACGCAGGTCAGCTTGCAATTTACGATGATCTTGATCCTGAATTACGTAATGTAATCGAAGATGCTGTTTTTGAAACCGCACGCCGGATGGCACAGAGCGTTTACTAGATATTGCGGAAAAAAATATCGCAACCAAGGCAATGATGAAAGTGCGGTGGATTCTGTGGCCGAATGGCGCACTTGGCCGGTGGAAGAACGCTTAAAAACACGCCCTTGTGAAAGGGATTACTACGCACATCATCGAAGACACCGAAGAGTCTCGCCAAAAATTGCCAACACCGTTAGAGGTGATTGAAGGCCCGCTCATGGCAGGCATGGACGTAGTGGGCGATTTGTTCGGCGACGGCAAAATGTTCCTCCCACAAGTGGTGAAATCGGCGCGCGTAATGAAACAATCCGTGGCATATTTAGAGCCGTTTATCAACGCCACCAAACAAAAAAGGCATCCAGTAACGGCAAAGCGGTGATCGCCACCGTGAAAGGCGACGTGCATGACATCGGCAAAAACATCGTGAGCGTGGTATTGCAATGTAATAACTTTGAAGTGATTGACTTAGGGCGTGATGGTGCCTGCGTGACAAGATCATTCAAACTGCCATTGATGAAAAAGGCGGATATTATCGGCTTGAGCGGTTTGATTACGCCATCCCTTGATGAAATGGAATACTTCCTCGGTGAAATGACGCGTTTAGGGTCTGAACTTGCCTGTGTTGATTGGCGGTGCGACCACCTCCAAAGAACATACATGCCATTAAACTGTATCCAAAATACAAAACAACACGGTGTGTTTCTATACCTCAAATGCATCAAGAGCGGTAACAGTTTGTGCAACTTTGATGAACCCAGAAGGCCGTGCGGCATTGTGGGAACAATTCAAGAAGGATTACGAAAAAATCCAACAATCTTTTTCCAACCGCAAACCACTGCGTAAAGCAACTCAGCATTGAAGAAGCTGCGCGCCAACCGTTTCTGATGGCTTTTAGTGGCGAATGGGCAGATTACGTGCCTCCAACACCAAAACAAACGGGCATTGAGGAATTTAAAAACGTGCCGATTGCCGAGCTGCGCAAATTTCATCGACTGGTCACCATTCTTCCGTATTTGGGGATTGATGGGTGGCTATCCTGATGCCTTTGATTATCCAGAAGGCGGCGAAGAAGCACGCAAAGTGTGGAATGATGCACAAGTGGTATTGGATGAATTAGAGCAAAACCACAAACTCAACCCAAGCGGTATCTTTAGGTATTTTCCCTGCGGAACGTGTCGGGCGATGATGTGGTGCTATTTTCTGATGAAGAACGCACACAAACCATTGGCACGGGCTTTACGGCTTACGCCAACAAACGGAACGCGGCAAAAAAACAGCAAAAGCCCATTTAACTTCTGCTTTAAGTGACTTTTATTGCGGATCGCGAAAGCGGTAAAAAGACTGGTTCGGTATGTTCGCCGTCTGTGCAGGCATTGAAGAAATGGAATTAGTGGAAGGCTATAAAGCGGCAGGCGATGACTACAACGCCATCTTGCTACAAGCTGTGGGTGATCGCTTAGCCGAAGCCATGGCGGAATACCTGCACTTTGAGCTACGCACCCGCATTTGGGGCTACACACAAGAGGAATTCGACAACCAAGGGCTTTAATCAATGAAAAACTACGTCGGAATCCGCCCTGCACTGGCCATCCAAGCTGCCCTGAACATACGGAAAAGCCTTGATTTGGGATTTATTAGAAGTAGAACAACGCATCGGCATGAAACTCACCGAAAGCTACGCCATGTGGCCGGCAGCTTCTGTTTGCGGTTGGTACTTCACCCACCCGGCAAGCAACTATTTCACCCTAGGTCGCACTGATGAAGATCAAGCTCAAGATTATGCCAAACGTAAAGGTTGGGATGAGAGAGATGATGAAGTGATGGGGGTGGCGATGAAAGTAGATTATATAATCTACTGTAATAAAATTACTATAAAAATAAGAGAAACCAATTATGCTTAAAAATACTCACAGTTTTGAACGAGTATAGATACCAAATTCTCACTGATCAATAGAACTCAGCTAGAATTATTTAAAAATACAGAAAAAGTATTGAAGAACTCTTAGAAAAGAAAAAAATTCTACTTCATTGAGGCATTTAATAACTCTGTTCTAACTCTTATTTAGATGACATTAGTGGAATTAAAAAGTACTTTTCAAAAAGAATCTATCCTAAAAAGAACTTTTATCAGAGGATGTTAATATTTTTTTAATGGCTAAGCCGAAATCTTTAACTATGGAAACTGATGATTTCTCATCAAAAGAAATTCAGAATTGGCCTAGAATCTATTTGATCGTAATAAATGATAAGGAAACAGCAAATTTCGTTGTTGAAAAAGAACAAGTGCATTTCAGTACTAAAAATGTAATAAATAAGATAAGTGAAAGACTAAATAAAATTCTAGGTTTATATAATCTTAATGTCCATATAAATCCTATTTATGATAAAAATTTTTGGGATTTTTGTAGCAGGCAAGTCAATAAAGAAAAATAGAATTTAGTTTAATTACGCCAAATATGAGCGAATATTTCTAAAGCTATAAGCGATGAAATTAAAAATCTAGCGGAAAACTTCAAATACAGCTAGAACTGATATTCGACTTAATGCAGCAGATGATATAGTTTAATTATAGAGAAAGATAATCTCTATATAAATGATCTTGTTGAATATAGTAGTCAAGGTGGTGGGACAATTAGAGTCCAAGTCAAAGGAGCTAGTAAAGATTTACTGACATAAATAAAGGAATTACTACTATGAGTTGTGATTCATTAACTCTTGAAAGTAATAATCCTGAAAATATTATTGATATAGTAGGCTAAGTATTTTAGGAGATAAATAATGGTGCAAATATTCATTACATTCTGTGTATGCTTTTTTTATATCATAGTATATTTCATTTAATAGAATTATTATTGGATGTAAATTTTATTAGATTGTTTTTCAACAAAAACCTACGTTTATTAATAACTCTTTAGCTATTAATATAGCTGTTCTTGGAATAGTGTTAAGTAGGAGTTGATGCTCTCAATCAGTCTGGTGAAAAATTTTACTAATACAAAAAAGAGATTCTTAAATCACTTTAAAGAGTAAGTTGCGCTTTATAGGCTTTATCGTTAGCATTATCTATCCTCCAAAGGAAAATACGATTTTTATCCATGCTTAGTAAATTATTTGATAAGTGTTTTATTAATGAGTGTATTTTTATGCCCTATATATCTTTATATGATACTGCTAAATCACTAATTGATATACATTGATATACCCCACTTTGGCATACACGCTTCCCTAGCGTTTGTCTAATCTCCAATAAAAATACTTTTAAAAATCAACCGTACTTTATTGAATTTCCAAGGTATCGCGTTAGAAAAATGCTCGCCAGCATAAACATTAATCACTAAAAGTACGCTGAAAATTTTCAGCATTTTTTGTATTTATCTGTAACAACCAATCCACCATAATTTTCATTTATTCTGTTTGTTATTAACTTGAAAGCCTAGTTGCATAATCCCCAATTTCCGCTATCATACGCTGCTTTTATTTTTTCGAATTTTGTATTTATGAATAAATTAAAGATGGCATTGTTTGTGGGGGTCCTTGTGAGTTTATTTGCTTTGTACCACAACACATCAGCCGAAAGAAGACGGTTAAATCTCGATTTTTAAAGAATAATATTAGCCAAGCTGAGTTAAATAATTCTGTTAATTATAGCCATATCATTATCGTTGTAATAATAAAGAAACTGGGGGAATTTCTCATTTGACGACTTATTTCCTCTGTCGCGTGAAAAGCCGTATGAAAGATAACTTCGGGTTTTATTTCCAGTTAGATAATGGCAAAGCGGTGCCTTTTGATCATTCATACACGCTGACACTGAATGCGCGTGGTACAAAATTTGAAGTGGTTTATCGTTCGTATGATCCGATTCAAGGAAGTTATGTGGATTTAATCGCACGATCTCAAAAGTTCAATTTACTACAAGAATCAACAAGGCAAGCAAGTTCCTTGGTTGATTTTGTAAGGGCGGTTGATTTTTCTCGAAAATAATTTTTACTTTTAGTGAAAAATGAGAAATTGGAATTAGGGTTTCCACTTCTATTCCCATAAACCCTCTTCTTTCTACGTCAAATTTCACGCTTATATCAAAGGCTTTTTGCAAGATTCGCTGAATTTAGCACCGCTTGTGTTTTACTCAGTTGCAATGATTTTGCCCCTTATCGAGCAAAAATCACTTCATCACAGTATTTATATGCGAGGGATAAAATGATGATCGCTACAACGCAAGTATGCTGTGGCGTCAGCGATTTTAATTGTTCCATCATGTCTATTTGGTAATAGGGATCGAGTGGCGCTGATAGGTTCATCGGCGCAATAGCGGCGCATTTTTGATACAACAACGAGCGAGTTGCACACGGGCTTTTTCCCCGCCTGACAGTTTCTGAAAAGGATTTATTAAGCAAATGTGCAATCGAAAAATTTTTGTGAAATTCGTGATTTTTGACCGCTCTTTTGCCAATGATAATGGTGAATTTAAGCCGAGAGCAATGACATCATAAACCGATAAATCCTCAATGGATATTGGTATCTTGCGCAAGATAAGCGAGTTGCTGGCTTTTTCCGTTGTACCTCATTTTGCTTAACGGACTGTTTCCCAAAAATAAATTTCACCTTTTGTAATAGGTAAAATTCCTGCAATTGTTTTGAGTAAAGTCGATTTGCCCGCACCGTTTGCGCCCATAATGCCGATAAGTTTTCCTTTAGGAAGTGTGCAGCTGATGTTGTTTAAGCCATAAGGCTGAGAAAGATTTTCGATTCTAATCATTATCTTGCCAACTTGCGTTGCTCCGTAATTAAAAATCCAAATTAAGCAAGGTGCGCCAATGATTGCGATGAGCGTGCCAATATAAATATGTGAGAAGACAGGAATATATTGCACGCAAAGATCCGCAACAAGTAGCAATAATGCGCCAAGTAATGCACTAGTGATGTAAAGTTGTGAAGGGCGTTTTTTTAGCAGAAGGCGAGCAAAGTGCGGTGCGATTAAGCCAATAAAACCGATAGTGCCTGTTTGTGGAAACCGTTGCCCCCACTAATAATGCCACGCCAAAGGTCGTGATGAAAAAGCTACGTTTAGGATTCACACCCATTGTGCTCGCGGTTTCTTCACCGAAGGTGAGCAAGTCAATATAGCGGCGTTCACGATATAAACAGAATAATCCCTAATAATACGATTGGAAAATGAAATGAGAAGCGTGTCAAGTTTTGCCCACACAAGAGAACCTTGTAGCCAGCGGTAGAGTTCAGCTAACGCCCACGGGCTTTCGCGTTCGAAAGTAGCAATGCAACGGCAGCCGAGAGCAACATATTGACGGCTAAACCACTTAAAAATCATCGCCGTTGTACCAGTGATTTTTAGCGATCAAATAAAACCAATAAAAAAACTAGATAACGCGCCAGCCACACCGCCAATTAACAATAGACTTAAGGGGACGGAAAAATAGTAAAGCAAAAAGACACTGGTGGTGGTTGCACCGGCACTACTTCCCAATAAGCCGGGACTCGCCAGTGGATTTTGAAATATTCCTTGCATTGCATTGCCCGCTAAGGCAAGGCTTGCACCAGTTAAAATGGCTAGTCCGAGGCGCGGTAGGCGAATATCAAGCAACATAGCGAGCGTATATCCGTGAGCACACCATCGGCATTTTTTGAGATGAGCAAAAATCGCCGAGCTGATGATAAATCGCAAAAGCCCGCTAATTAACAGCAAACGCCAAGAAAAGTGCGGTATTTAATTTTAGTGTTTTGGTCAATGATTAATTTCCTATGTAATCCAAATATCATTTTAACTGTTGATAAATCTTCTCTGTCCCTTGCCACACGCCGTGATCAAAGCAATAAGTATATTTCATTGGAATACGAAAAGTGCGGGTCGATTTTTAAAAAGATTTTTGTAAAAGCGGGATGTTTAAGCTAATTCCGCTTGTTCGTTATAACTTTGTTGGTCGCTGATTTCAATCAACACGTTGGGTTCAGCTCGTAACACTTTTTCGAGAGAAAAATTTTGTGCCGTAAGCGGTATTTTTAGCGGGGTTGCTCAGTAAGTTAAGTAAAGGGATACTGTGGCGTATAATTTTCTACAATGCCTGTATCTGAAAGTATTAATGTGTCAGTGAGTGATAGATTGAGGCGAGAATCTTGTAATTTAAGTTTATCGATTAAAGATTTCGTATGCGTTTCGTTACTCGTGAGTTTGCCCAAGTGCAATATTAGCCCAAATAATTCTTCTGCCGTTTGTGGCGTGTCATTAATTGGCTCAACTTTTGCCCCTGAGTTTTTAAATCTACTATAAGTTGTGGATAAAAGGTTTCCATTGATCAGAAACGTTTTTATCGAGATAGGCAATAATGCGGTGAGTTGTGGCTCAAGCGTTGGCTTATCCACATTGGAGTTTATCCAACATCATCAAGGGATTTTTGAATAAGGCGACTGTGCGGCAATTTGCCCAGGACGCGCAATTTCGACAAAAGACGATCGCTGCAAAGCGTAAGCGAGACAAATTGTTCCGACGCATGAGCGAAGTCAAACGGGCAAGAAAAAGTGCGGTTAAAAATTAAGCGAGTTTTTTTGCATATAGATAATGATACGCTACGCTATCAAGAATGTAAAAAGGCGTGCTAAGCACGCCCTTATAGTGGGTAATAATTAGAACGATCCTTTTAACCCAACGTAAACATTACGTCCTTCTTGGCCATAGCCAAGTACGTTTTCGTATTTTTTATTGAATACGTTGTTAAGATTTGCATAAATCGTCAAGCTATCCGCCACTTTATAGTTCACGCCTAAGTTTGCCAAAGGTGTAAGATGGCAATTTCACTTTATGTGTGCTGTAAGTTGGTGAATAGTAGGTATCCATGCGTTTGCCTGTGTAAGCTACATTTACATCCGCACCCTAATTTTTCAGTGATTTGGTATGCTAAGCCCGCGTTCGCCAAATGTTTTGGACGACGTGCTAATTCAGCGCCTTTGCTGTCTCGAGCTTGGGTGTAGGTGTAGTTCGCATAAGCAGTTAATGCATCGGTGATTTTTACCGTTGTAAGCTCACTTCAACACCTTTCACTTTTGCTTTTACCTTCAAGGTTTACTGCACGGCTTGCATAAGTGGTAAAGTTGATTACTTCGCTGCTAATCGCATTTTTCACGTTGCGAGCGAAATAAGTCACATCAAAGCTGTGACGGTTATCATCTGTTTCAAATAAGAAACCAACATCGCCACCTAAACTTTTCTCAGGTTGTAAAATTCGGGTTGCCGATATAGCGCGCGTTGTAGCCGTAATATTCAGTGATCGTTGGGTTTTGAATCGCTGAACCGAAACTTGCGTGTGCTTTCACGTTATTGTGTAAAGCGGTAAGCGCCCGCGATACGGCCCAGTCCATGAGTTTTCATATTCAGAGCTGTCAGTGTAACGGCCGCTAATATTTAAAGCTGTGATCTGCATCGTGCAATAGACGATATTCAGCCGCTAGCTTTTTCTCAATAAGTTTTTTTATTGCCTGCATTATTGAAATAAGACGAATTGAAATCTGTTTTTTTGATAGTCAGTTAAGAAAGCTTAAACCTTGCGTGAGAGTGCCTTCACGATCGAAATTGACATCTAATTGATAGTTTGCATTGAGTTTTTTCGCATCGTAAGCCGATGTGTAGCCAACGGTATCGCTGTCAGTTTTGAGATGGCTTACACCCACTTTGTGTTTAAGCAATTGATCATCATTACCTAAGAAACCGCTTAATTTGAATAAGGTATCACGTGTGCGAGTGTAGTGGCCTTTTTCATCCGTTGCGCTGTTATCAAAGTTAGCGGTTTGGCTGCTATGAGAGGTTAAGAAATCAAAACCTCTTTGGTTATCATCATAGCCCGAAACGAAGAGAGGCATTATCACGATGGAATTTATCGCGTTCGCTTGAACCACCAGTACTCACCGCTGTGCCATCTTGCGCAGTGTAGTTAAAGCGGTTTTTGCTGAGTGCTGAAATGCCTTTGGTATGGTGGCTGTCACCGTGTAAAGCATAATAGAAACCGTTGTTTGAGCCTGAAAGGGTTAATGAACCATCTACCGTACGATTAGAGCCTGTGCCAAAATCGTAATCAACGTTGAAGGTTTTGCCTTTTTCTAAGCCTTTCTTCGTGGTGATATAAATCACACCACCCATCGCATCACTTCCCCAAAGGGCGGATTGCTCGCCGCGTAATACTTCGATGCGGTCAATGTTGCTTAATGCTAATCCACCGAAATCAAAGCCGTAACCAGAAACAGGATTCACTTTCACACCATCAATAATCACAGCAGTGTGGTTTGCATCCGCACCACGTAAAAACACGTTGGTCAATGTGCCACGACCACCAGAGGCGCTCACGGCTAGGCTTGGCACAGTTTTTCAAATACATCACTGACATAAGTCGCACTACGTGCTGCAAAATCTTTTTCGGTTAAATACGGTAACAGACGACGCTGTTTGATGAAGGCTGATAGGGGTGGCTGATGCTGAATACACGTGATCAGCTCTAGCTCGGTTTTTCACGTCTTCAGCTTGTCACTAATGCCGATGCACTCTAATAAAAGTGCGGTGAGTAATCAGTTATTTTTCATTTTAAAGGTCCCTGATAAAAGTGCTGCTATAAAGCGCACAGTAGACAATTTATTTCTAGTTGCAGAATTTCTCATGATGAAAATAACTCATCATGAAAATGCATGATCATTTTAGAAATAAAAAAATTCAGGGTTTTTTTGACCGCACTTTTTTTCGCCTTTATCCGCCTTATCGCTTTCAAGTATAATGCCTGTATTTTTCATCACATTGTTATTAAAAAAATTATGAGTACAAAATTCAACGTAAAAACATTCCAAGGCATGATTTTAGCCTTGCAAGAATATTGGGCAAATCAAGGTTGTACCGTTGTTCAACCTTTTTGATATGGAAGTGGGCGCAGGTACTCTCACCCAATGACCGCATTACGCGCATTAGGCCCCAGAGCCAATGGCATTTGCTTTATGTGCAACCTTCACGTCGTCCGACCGATGGTCGTTATGGCGAAAACCCAAACCGTTTACAACATTATTACCAATTCCAAGTAGTGATTAAACCGTCTCCAGATAACATTCAAGAACTTTATTTAGGTTCGCTTGAAATGCTCGGTTTTGATCCGACACAAAACGACATCCGTTTTCGTAGAAGATAACTGGGAAAAACCCAACCTTAGGTGCGTGGGGTTTAGGCTGGGAAGTATGGTTAAATGGTATGGAAGTGACCCAGTTTACCTATTTCCAACAAGTGGGTGGCTTAGAATGTAAACCGGTAACAGGTGAAGTGACCTATGGTTTAGAGCGTTTAGCGATGTACATTCAAGGTGTGGATTCTGTGTATGACTTAGTTTGGTCTGATGGCCCACTAGGCAAAACCACTTATGGAGATGTGTTCCACCAAAACGAAGTCGAGCAATCAACTTACAACTTTGAATACGCGGATACCGATTTCTTATTCTACTGCTTCGATCAATACGAAAAAGAAGCGAAAAGCTTATTAGAATTAGAGCGTCCGTTACCATTACCGGCTTACGAGCGCATTTTAAAAGCAGCGCACAGCTTCAACTTGTTAGATGCACGTAAGGCGATTTCGGTCACAGAACGTCAACGCTATATTTTACGCATTCGTGCATTAACCAAAGGTGTGGCTGAAGCGTATTATGCGAGCCGTGAAGCCTTAGGTTTCCCTGGTTGTAAAAAATAAAGCGAAAAACGACCGCACTTTAAGCATTAACCCAACGATATAAGGAGAAAATGATGAAAGATTTTCAGATGCCCAGACGATATCTACACGGAAGCAAAACCCGATCCTATTACACTGCAGAATATAGCCCTGATGACTGCATTAGCAGGTGTTTGGGAGTTGAGCGTGGTGTGGATATCAGCCCAACAGAAGGGCCAGAAAAGATCCCTATATCGAACGTTACGAAGCTCATCCAACTGATGGTCAAACCAATGGTCCGCAACTCTATTATGGATTACGTTATCATACCCATATTGTACAGCCAGGTGAAGTAGAAACCTTCCACGACCAAGTGGGCTATGGTTATGGGAGTCTGCAACAGGCAATATTTTGTTAACAGGTAGCATTCAGCGGTCAAACGTTTATTGCTGTCGGTAATGCACAGCTGATACGAAAAGAGTTTACGGTAAAAAGCGGTACGCTGTTCACTAACAAACAGCATCATTTTCGATCCGTTCTTAGAGCGTTCATTTACAACGGAAAGCTTTGAAATGACGCTGAAACTGTGGGCGGTCATCATGATGCGTCACTATGGTTGCTTACTGCTAAATCTGGGGCAGTCTTATTCTTATTGTGAGAAAAAGCCTGTGACAAGTGTTTGATGTGGCAGATATTAGCTCAGACGATCCCATGCGAATAAAAACCCAAGTGGTTTATGGCATTCTCTTCGAAGATAGCAAACAGGTTGAAGTGTTTGCGTCTGATCTTGACCTGAAAATACGATTTTAGATGTGGTTAAAAGGTTTCGGCATATGTCTCAAAAGATGGCAAAGTGCTGTTTAGATGAAAACCAAGAAAAGTTGAAAAGATTTTCGTAAAGTAATGAAGAAAGTCGGTTTTTTGGCAATTTTTATTTAGCATTGGTGATGACTATTTAATGTTTTTGCGAAATTTAACACCCGCTGTGTTGTTTTTATCACTCGCGTTATTTATGTATTCTGAGCTGAATTGGACACATTGGGCGTGGAGTAATGTGCTCGTGCTGTTTTTTAAGTTTGGCTTCAGGGATTTATTGCACTCAGCGTCATGGCAATCAATACTGTCGCTTTTGTACGCGAAAAATGCTCAAAACCTTAAGAGCACTGAGTGGAGAGAGCGAACTTGATGAAAATATTGGTACGCTCGCATTATTTAAAATGCTCTGGGTGGAGAGCAACAGTAAACAACTAATCTTTTTGCGGTAGTCAATATTGTTGCAGTATTTATGGTGTTAGTTTACGGCACCAAAATATGCCTTGAATTTTTATAGCTCAATTTCAACATTAAATGATTAGGTATCGAATATGAAAAAAATAACCCTAAAATTCACCGCACTTTTGCTTGGCTCAGCTTTAGCAAGTAGTGCGTTCGCAACAGAAAATGGTCAAACTTCCTCAAGTTCTGATTATGAATTAGAGAAAGTATTGATTTTTCAGCCGACACGGATTGCGTTCACCAGTGGAAAAAAAGATCCGCAAGAAATGGCGAAAATATTCCCCTTATGAATGGGCAAAATGGAATGTACCATCTGGCTATCTCACGGCAAAAGGGACGGTGCTAGAAACCTATTTCGGACAGTATTTAGGTCAATGGCTTGCAGATAAAGGGTTACTAACAACAGAACGTTGTGCATCGGGCGAAGGCATTTTTGCTTATGCAAATGGTGTGCAACGCACCATTGCAACAGGGCAAGCGATTGTTTCTGGTGCATTTGCGGGCTGTAATGTTCAACTGCAACATCACGGTAAAATTGGTTCAGAAAAAGATCCGATTTTTAATACACAAGCGCATAATCCAAGTAAAGCCTTGATTGAATCTGCAAAAAATAACGTTGATTTAACCGCTTTACAGCAAAAATTAGCGCCAAATTATGCGCTATTGAGTGAAATCATCGATTACAAAAACTCACCAAACTGCTTACAAAAAGGCGAATGTGATTTAGGTGGAAAAGTCGGTGAATACAGTATTAAAGACGGCAAGTCGGTCAAAATTACGGGCTCTATCAGCACCGGGAAAGAAAATTGTCAGTGCATTATTGCTTGCGCATTATGTGGGCAAGCCTGATTCAGAAATTGCAAACGGCCGTGTGGATAGCCAAGAAAAATGGCGTGCAATTAACGAAATTAAAAACGAATATTACCGCACGTTATTTAAAAACAACGAAGCGTTAGCACAAAATGCATCATACCCGTTATTGGCATTTATTCAGCAACAACTAAATAGTGAAAACAAAATTAATTTATTGGTTGGACACGATTCTAATATCGTCGCTCTGCTTGCAGCACTAGGTGTTGAGCCTTATGAGTTGAATGATTCATTAGAAAATATCCCAATCGGTGGCAAGTTACTATTTGAAGTGTGGAAGCACAAACCAAGTGGCAAACTCAAATTTAAGTTGGATTATGTGTATCAAACCACCGAACAGCTGATTAACATCACGCCACTAAGTTTAGCGACACCACCAAACCAAACGGCATTAACTCTCAAAGGCTGTGAAAAAGATGGAAATGGCTTCTGTGATTACGAGCGTTTTCAACAGGTGTTGAGGGAGAGTATTGAAAACGGTAAGAAGTAGCTTTCATGCAACCTTATGAAAAAAATACTTAAAAGAAAATTCGCAGAAATTGCGAGTGGAGCAGACGGATGCGGAAAGAAAATTATGGCAACGCATCAATCTAGATCAATTATTAGGATTTCGATTTAATCGACAAAGCCACTTTTAAGTTATATCGTTGATTTTTATTGTGCGAAAGCAAAGCTGATTATCGAATTAGATGGTAGTCAGCACTATGAACCTGATTATCAGGAAAAAGACGCATTGCGAGATGCAGAATTAAATTCACTTGGTTTTTACGGTGATGCGATTTAGCAATGATGAAGTAATGCGTGAAATTGAAGCGGTAGTAGAGCAGATTTATTTGTTTTTAGAAAATGTAAGGGCTGATTGAGTATGAGCGTTAAGTAGCGCTGCCAAATCTCCCCTACCCCTCTTTGCTAAAGAGGGGAATTCTTGAGTAAATTGACAGTAGTGGGCTATTTATATTTTTATAATATGAGGGATTATTGAGTATTAGGTTAGATTAACTTCTGCCAAATCTCCCTACCCCTCTTTGCTAAAGAGGGAATTCTTGAGTTAATTGATAGTAACTGACTCATTTACATTTTAATTTCAATAGAGATTAAATTATCTGCTTTCAAAAAAACGTTAAAGTAAAACATAGATATTTAACTCTGCAAAGATCCAATCCCCTCTTTAGCAAAAGAGGGTAGGGGAGATTTGGCAGAAGTAAAAACGTAGAAAATAATCAAATAGTCCACATGCGTGAACAATCTAAAGGGAAGCAAAAGCATGAAAATTTCTAAAAAGCAATATTAATGCTAAAGGTTTGATTTTTGGTTGTAAAAATTAGAGATGCTCTAGAGTTATCTAAAAATGATAACCTTAATTTTACATTTCAGAATTTTGATGATTCAAATTTAAAATCTAGAACACTAGAAATTGGGCTTTAAATCAAGAAAGCTGATAGAGTTCAATATATTATTGGTGTTAATTCTGCTGGTGAAAACGTAGTTGTTTCTGCATGAGTGAGGCTATGAAACCCGAAAAATGGAGAATGGGCGAACAAGATATAGATTTTACTCATCATCGAATAGTGAAACCATTATGGATGAATTAGGTATTAAGCAAAAAGAATTTATGATTTGAAATTTGGTCAAGGTGCAGAAAGCATATATTGAACTTTAGTCTTTAATTCAAGAGTATCATATGGTAATAGAGTTATTGTGAAAACTCATTTTTGAGGGCAATAGCTATGAAATGTTAAGAGAAATTTAATCGTCAATTTATGGGTTTAAATCTAGCATATACATGATTATGAAATATAGACAAAGAACTTTATCTTAAACATTTAGTGATCATTTCTGATGATAAACCAAATTTGCATAATGTATCAGCACAATCATTAATCTCAATGAGAAAATAGTGAGTTGATCTTGATTTTGATGATGCATTTTTGTGGATATATTAATGTAAATTTAAAACTAGCTTTTATCTGGAGTTGTGGGCGTTTATTGCAAATTCACTTTTAATTCTTCCAGTGAATATGTGAAAGCTATCTGAACTGAAAAAAGTATCTACAGATTAAAAAAATTTAAAATCGATTTGCTAGATTAAAAAGTGCACCTATACCAGAGAAAACAAAATGACAACCCAAAAACTTCCTAGTAGAAATCGGCACAGAAGAGCTGCCACCAAAAGCTCTCAAAACATTAGCGACCTCTTTTGCGGATAATGTTGAGGCGGAATTAAACCAAGCAGGTTTATCATTCGACAAAATCGAATGGTTTGCGGCAGCCACGTCGTTTGGCGGTGAAAGTGTTGAACTTAGCCACACAACAACCGAGCAAAGAAATCGAAAAACGTGGTCCGGCTGTGTCAGCTGCCTTTTGATGCGGAAGGCAAGCCAACTAAAGCGGCAGAAGGCTGGGCGCGTGGTTGTGGTATTACTGTTGAACAAGCAGAGCGCATTGCGACTGATAAAGGCGAATGGTTAGTTCACCGTGCAAAAATTGAAGGTCAACCGACCAAAAACTTGCTTAACAGCATCGTTGCAAATGCGTTGGCAAAATTGCCAATTCCAAAACCAATGCGTTGGGCAGACAAAACCGTGCAATTTATTCGTCCGGTTCACACTGTGACTATGTTGTTAGGTGATGAGTTAATCGAAGGCGAAATTTTAGGTGTGGCAAGTGCGCGCACTATTCGCGGTCACCGTTTCTTAGGGCGAGAAAGAATTTGAAATTCAACATGCAGACCAATATCCGCAATTATTACGTGAAAAAGGTTCTGTAGTAGCAGATTTCAATGAGCGTAAAGCAGAAATTTTGGCAAAATCTCAAGCAAAAGCGACCGCACTTGGCGGCGTGGCTGATATTGAAGAAAGCTTGCTTGAAGAAGTGACTTCGTTGGTGGAATATCCAAATGTATTTAGCTGCAAAAATTTGAAGAACGTTTCTTAGCCGTGCCAGCGGAAGCCTTGGTTTACACCATGAAAGGTGACCAAAAATATTTCCCGATTTATGGCAAAGACGGCAAATTATTACCGCACTTTATTTTTGTCTCGAACATCAACCCAGAAGATCCAACCGCGATTATTGAAGGGAACGAAAAAAAGTGGTTCGCCCACGTTTAACCGATGCGGAATTCTTCTTCAAAACCGACTTTAAAACAAAAAAACTGGTTGATCGTTTACCACGCTTAGAAACCGTGTTGTTCCAACAACAACTGGGTACATTGAAAGACAAAACTGACCGCATTGAACAACTTGCAGGCGAAATTGCAAAACAAATCGGCGCAGACGAAGCGAAAGCAAAACGTGCAGGGTTTACTGTCAAAAATGTGACTTGATGACCAACATGGTATTTGAATTCACCGATACGCAAGGCGTAATGGGGCATGCACTATGCTCGTCACGACGGTGAAGACGAAGAAGTCGCAGTGGCGTTAAACGAACAATATATGCCACGCTTTTGCGGGTGATGAATTACCAAAATCGTTGGTGGCAAGTGCGGTCGCTTTAGCGGATAAATTTGACACCTTAACGGGTATCTTCGGTATCGGCCAAGCACCAAAAGGTAGTGCAGACCCATTTGCATTGCGTCGTGCGGCATTAGGTGCGTTACGTATTATCGTAGAGAAAAACTTACCACTAGATTTAGAAGATTTAGTGAAAAAATCAGCCGCACTTTTCGGTGATAAACTTACGAATCAAAATGTGGTTGCTGATGTGGTGGACTTTCATGCTCGGTCGTTTCCGTGCATGGTATCAAGATGAAGGCATTGCAGTGGATGTAATTCAAGCGGTATTGGCGCGTCGTCCAACTCGTCCCGGCTGATTTTTGATGCGCGCGTGCGTGCGGTTTCACACTTTCCGTACTTTTAGATTCAGCGGAAGCGTTAGCAGCAGCAAACAAACGTGTAAGCAACATCTTAGCCGAAAGCGGATGCTGCAATTGGCGAGATCAATTTGACCGCTTGCGTAGAGCCAGCAGAAAAAGCCCTTGCTGAAGCGGTACTTGCATTACGTACTGAAGTTCAACCGCTTATCGTACAAGGTGATTACACTGCGGTGTTAGATAAATTAGCAAACTTACGCGCACCGGTAGACAACTTCTTTGATAACGTAATGGTAAATGCTGAAGATCCAGCATTACGCCAAAACCGTTTAGCGATTTTAAATACGTTACAAGACTTGTTCTTACAAGTGGCGGATATTTCGGTATTGCAATAATGAATATAAAAAAAGGATGGTCAATTTTTCCAACGACCATCCTTTTGTATATAGACTTCAAAGGATTATTTCTCTATAATCAACCGCACTTTCCCCCTTTAGCTCAGTCGGTTAGAGCAGGCGACTCATAATCGCTTGGTCGCTGGTTCAAGTCCGGCTAGGGGGACCATTCGACTTGTCAAACAACGTCTCTTTTCTGTCAAAAACACATCATAAAAACAACCATTTTATAATCAACTTATTGTTTGTCATTGTTCGTTTTTATTGTTCCCTTCAATGTTCCCTCTTTATGAAGGAACAAAAACGAGGGAACAGAAGAACGGTAAATTTTTATTTATTAGGGCTTGAACAATGGCTAGAGACTTTTCAAAAAAATTCACTGATTCTTATATTCATGGAATTAAACCAACTGATAAAGAGCAACTATTTTTCTGATAGGGATAATCTGTATTTGTTAGTTAAACCAACTGGGGCCAAAATATGGCGATTCATTTACACTCACCCAATAACCAAAAACGCATTAAAAAATCTTTTTGGAATTATCCATCAATTCCACTTGCTTTCTCTAGAGATAAGGCTCGTATATGGTGCGGGCTATTGGCACAAGGTATAGAATCAATCGTATTGTTATCATCTCCGCAAACCCATTTGTTTAGATTACCAACATATATAAAAAGCTATGATTTTCAATGGGATAGATTTTATCCTCCTATTAATTTCGCAATTTAATACAAAATAACGAGGATATTCTGATAGAATAGCTACTCGCAAAACGGAGCGATAGGATGTCGTTTTTCACTTCACCAACAAGGGGGTGTTATGGTTGCTGTTCGTGGTTCTCATTTGTTAAATCCGCAGGATTTTTGTGATTGAACAATGGTGCGCTGGCTTTAAAAACTGGCAGAACAAACAGAAAAAGTTTGATCGATGCGTGGTATTACGCACGTGACTTAATGAGCACCCATCCCGATGAAATGAAGAATGCTACCTTGATGCTCCAGTCTGGCGTGGAAATGGTAGAAATTTTGCACGAACTTAATATGGATGCGGAAACATTGCTTACTGCAATGTTGTTTCCCTATCGTTGCAAAATAAATTAACAGACTGGGAAAGTTTAAAAAGAAAAAGTTTGGTGCGAAAATCACTAAATTGCTTTAAAGGCGTGTTGGAAATGGATAACATCCGTCAACTCAATGCCAGCCATTCCGCTAACGCGTTACAAGTGGATAATGTTCGCCGTATGTTGTTGGCGATGGTAGATGATTTCCGCTGCGTAATCATTAAACTTGCCGAACGTATTACTTTCTTGCGTGATGCAGAGCATCGTTGCGCAGAGGAAGACAAAGTCCTTGCCGCCAAAGAATGTTCTATATTTATGCTCCTCTTGCCAATCGTCTTGGGATTGGTCAGCTGAAATGGGAGTTAGAAGATTACTGCTTTCCGTTATCTCCATCCTGAACAATATCGCGCTATTGCTAAATTATTGCAGGAACGTCGCCTCGATCGAGAACATTACATTGCTGATTTCGTTAGCGAGTTGAGCGGTTATTTACGCGAAAATATCGAGCAAGTAGAAGTCTATGGGCGTCCGAAACATATTTACAGCATTTGGCGCAAAATGCAGAAAAAGCATCTTGAGTTTCAGCGGTTTATATGATGTAAGAGCGGTCAGAATTATCGTGCAAAAATTACAAGATTGTTATACCGCACTAGGGATTGTTCATACTCAATTTAAACACTTACCCAAAGAATTTGACGATTATGTCGCAAACCCCGAAACCGAACGGTTATCAATCTATTCATACTGTTGTTTTAGGTAAAGGTGGCAAGCCAATTGAAGTGCAAATTCGAACCCAACAAATGCATGATGATGCAGAGTTAGGGGTGGCGGCTCACTGGAAATACAAGGAAGGCAATACAGGCAGTATGTCTGCCTACGAAGAAAAAATTGCATGGTTGCGCAAATTGCTAGCTTGGCAAGATGATATTACGGATTCAGGCGAAGTGATGGCAGAGTTGCGTAGCCAAGTGTTTGATGATCGCGTGTATGTGTTTACGCCAAAGGGCGAAGTGGTGGATTTGCCAACGGGATCAACGCCGTTAGATTTTGCTTATGCAATTCATAGTGAAATTGGTCATCGCTGCATCGGGGCAAAAGTAGCAGGACGTATTGTGCCATTTACTTATCAGCTACAAAATGGGTGATCAAATCGATATTATTACCCAGAAAAATCCGAATCCCGAGCCGTGACTGGCTAAACCCAAATTTAGGATTTACTCACACTGCAAAATCTCGCGCCAAAATTCAAGCGTGGTTTTAAAAACAAGATCGCGATAAAAATATTCCAGCGGGTAAAGAATTACTCGATAATGAATTAGCGCGTTTAAATTTAAGTATTAAGCAAGTGGAACCTTATGCGTTACCACGCTATAACTTGAAAAATTTGGACGATCTTTATGCAGGCATTGGCAGTGGCGATATTCGTTTAAATAACTTTAATCAATTTCTTGCAAAAGTAAATTGATTAAAGTGACCGCTGAAGAAGCTGATCAGGAAATTTTTACGTCATGTTGCTAACAAAAGGTGCGGTGAATTCTCAGCAGAAATCTGAGAAAAAAAATGGCTACGTGATTGTGGAAGGTGTGGGTAACCTTATGCATCATATTGCGCGTTGCTGCCAGCCTATTCCTGGTGATGCGATTGTTGGTTATATCACAATGGGGCGTGGAATTTCTATTCACCGAGCGGATTGTGAACAGTTCTTGGATTTACAAGCGGCTCACCCAGAGCGAGTTGTGGAATCTATTTGGGGCGAAAAATTACGCAAGTGGGTTTCATATTAATATCCGTATTGTGGCAGGCGATCGTAATGGCTTATTGCGTGATATTACGACGGTTCTGGCAAATGAAAAAAATTAGCGTATTAGGGGGTCTCAAGCCGTGCTGATACCAAAAACAGCTTGCTACCATTGATATGGAAATTGAACTCCATAATGTTGAAAGTTTAAGTAAAATATTGGCTCGATTAGCAAAATTAGATGATGTTATCGAAGCGAAAACGTTTATAAAAATAGGAAAATTTATGTATAAAACGACGGGGCTAACCCATTTAATCAATTCCACTAAATATTCATTACAAGGCTTTAAAAAGTGCGTTTAAAAATGAAACGGCTTTTTCGCCACGAATGTTTTTAGCCTGCATTTTAATTCCTCTTGCTTTTCTTTTTAGGCGAAAACAAAAATTGAAATTATCTTGATGATTTCTTCTGTTTTGCTTGTGATGGCGTTAGAACTTTTAAACAGTGCGGTGGAAGCTGTAGTTGATCGTGATTGGTACAGAACGCCACGAACTTTCAGGACGTGCGAAAAGATCAAGGTTCTGCATCGGTATTTTGTGCCCTTTGTATTGTCGGTATCGTTTGGGGCGGAATCTTATTCTTCTAGCCCTTCAAAAGTGCGGTAAAGTTTTTACCGCATTTTTTGATTTATCCAATCACGTCAAAATCATTTTATAAAAAAATAAGGAAAAATATGACCGCACTTTTTAAAAAAATTGGTCTGGTGTCTGTTTCCAGATCGCGCATCAGCAGGCGTGTATCAAGATCAAGGCATCCCAGAATTACAGGCTTGGTTAGAACAAGCGCTTGTCGATCCTTTCCATTTGGAAACAAGATTAATCCCCGATGAGCAGCCAGTTATTGAACAAACATTAAAAAGAGCTGGTGGATGAACAAGGCTGCCATTTAGTGCTGACAACCGGTGGAACAGGGACCTGCAAAACGCGATGTAACGCCTGATGCTACTCTTGCGGTCGCTGATCGAGAAATGCCGGGTTTTGGCGAACAAATGCGTCAAGTTAGTTTACATTTTGTGCCCACTGCAATTTTTATCACGCCAAGTGGGCGTGATTCGTAAGGAAAGCCTGATTTTAAATCTTCCAGGTCAGCCTAAAGCGATTAAAGAAAACCTTGGAAGGCGTGAAAGATAAAGAGGGAAATGCTTTGTAAAAGGTATTTTTCAGTGCTGTACCTTATTGTTTGCAACTGATTAACGGCTTATATATTGATACCAAGCCTCGAAATCATCGAAAGTTTCCGTCCTAAATCAGCAAGACGTGAAAAATCTGGAGAAATAGCATGAAAAAATAGAAGCAATGATTAAACCGTTTAAATTAGATGATGTGCGAGAAAGTCTTTTCAGATATTGGTATTTCAGGTATGACAATCACGGAAGTACGCGGATTTGGTCGCCAAAAGGTCATACAGAACTTTATCGTGGTGCGGAATATATGGTGGACTTTTCTGCCGAAAGTGAAATTGGAAGTGGTAGTTCCTGATGAGCTTGTGGATCAATGTATTGAAGCTGATTATTGAAACGGCACAAACAGGCAAAAATCGGTGACGGCAAAATTTTTTGTTTATAACGTTGAGCGAGCGATCCGGATTCGCACGGGCGAAAGAAAAACGAGGATGCGATTTAGTGCAAAATAATTTAAATTTACACCGCACTTTGCTTGGCATTGCTTCGGTGATTATTATCTTAGCTGGCGTAAACATTGGCGGCAGAAATTGTGGTGCCATTCTTACTATCGCTATTTATCGCGATAATTTGCTCGCCGATGATTAAGGCGATGACGCAACGCCGAATTCCCACATTGGTTAGCCATTACTTACTTTTTCGTCTTGATTTTCTTTTTGGTGTTTTTCTTCTTAGTCGGGTTGATTAACAGCACGGCAAGAGAATTTACCCAATCTATTCCACAATATAAAGTTTTGCTTTCACAACGCGTGAGTGATTTAACTGGATTGTTGCAACGTTTCAATCTGCCTTTACGCTTTTCGCGTGAAAACCATCCAAGAAAAATTTTGACCCAAGCATCATTATGAATTTTTGTGAGCCGAGTATTGTTGAATTTCTCTGGTGTGGTGAGTAATGTGTTTGTTTTTAGTGTTGGTCGTGATTTTTATGCTTTGCTGAAGCGCCAACGATGAAACATAAATTTGCTATGGTGATTAGTTCCAACCCCTCATGATGCCGCCAAAGAAGAACGCCATATTGACCGAGTTTTTGCAAGGCGTAATTGGTTATCTTGGCATTAAAAAGTATCACGAGTTTGCTTACTAGCGTTGGTATTTTTATTTTGTTAGAGGCTTGTGGGGTTCAATATGCCACTTTTGTGGGCAACCTTGAGTTTCTTGCTGAATTATATTCCGAATATTGGTTCTATCATTGCGGCTATTCCGATTATTGTGCAAGCCTTATTACTGAACGGTTTTGGCATTGGCTTTGGCGTGGCAATCGGTGTTATTGCGATCAATATGGTTGTCGGTAACATTATTGAGCCTAAAATGATGGGGCAACGATTAGGGCTTTCAACTTTAGTGGTGTTTCTTTCATTATTGTTTTTGGGGATGGTTGCTTGGAACCGTGGGAATGCTACTGTCTGTTCCTTTGACGATGGCATTAAAAATTGCCTTTGGAATCCAGTCCCAATACGGCGAAATATGCCTGTCTATTGGGGGATGTCGAAGATTTCAAATAGATTTCATAGATGGAAAGTGCGGTGAATTTTCACCGCATTTTTTATGATAAGTCTTGCGGATCGACGTCCAAAATTAACCGCACTTGGCTGTTTTTTCAAGTTGGGCTTGTTGATATTCTTCAATGCTTTTTGCAACGTCATTCTTGATGGATGCTGCAATAATAACTGCCAGCGATATTGCCCAGCTTTTTGCTGAACGGTGCAGGCATTGGGCCAAGCATTTGTAATCCCGCAATTTGCTGCGATTGGAAAAATCTGCAATCTGGCTTTAGGCAATTTTCTGCAAGCTCAGAATGGCGAGCCTGTGCTTTAAATAACGCCTGAAAAGTGAAAGGCGGCAATCCCATTGAATGGCGTAATTGTAAGGTTTCTTTTGCAAAAGCTTGGTAGCCATTCGCTAATAACGTGGTAAGCAAAGGATGATCTGGATAATGTGTTTGTAGCACGACTTTCGCCTTGTTTATCGGCACGTCCAGCTCGACCAGCAACTTGAATATAAAGTTGAGCTAAACGTTCTTCTGCACGAAAATCTAGTGAAAATAATGCACTATCTACATTCACTAAGGCAACGAGAGTAACATTCGGAAAAATGATGTCCTTTTGCAAGCATTTGTAGCCAATCAAAATTTGACTTTTGCCTTGTTGAATATCTTCTAAATAACCTTCCAATTTTCCTTTACGCGCAGTGCTATCGCGGTCGATTCGCGTTACAGAATAATGAGGAAATAGCGTTTTCAAGGTTTCTTCTAATTGTTCTGTGCCGAGACCTGTGGTGACTAAATGAGTCGAGCCACAATCACCACATTGTCGAGGAATCGTTTTCTGTGCACCACAATGATGACAACGCAATACATTTTTGATGCTGATGATGGGTATAAGGTTTTTCACAATGAGGGCATTGTGCGATCCAACCACATTCGTGGCAAAGCAATACGGGCGCAAAGCCACGACGATTCAAGAAAAGTAACACTTGATTGCCTTTCTCTAGGTGAGCTTTCATTCGGTCCAATAAAGGGTTTTGAAAGCCCTGTTTTGTATGTTTTTGATTTTTCAAATCAATAACGAAAATGACGAAGTGCGGTAGAATTTCCCGCTCTTTTTGATAAAACTAAATGTTGGTATTTGCCATTTTGTACATTATTAATACTTTCTAAACTTGGCGTGGCAGAACCCATTAATACGGCAATATTTAGTTTTTGAGCCAGAACAATCGCTAGGTCTCGCGCGTGGTAACGCCAGCTGTCTTGTTGTTTGTAAGATGCATCGTGTTCTTCGTCCAAAATAATTGCACCAAGATTAGAAAAATTGCGTGAACAATGCCGATCTCGTGCCAATCACAATGGCACTTTGTCCAGAACGCGCACGATCCCATACATAAAGCCGTTGCGTATCGGTTAAATTAGAATGAAGAACATCAATTTCTACGTTGAAACGCGATTTAAAACGGTGCACCGTTTGTGGTGTTAGCCCAATTTCGGGTACAAGCACTAATACTTGTTTACCCAATTTTTAAAATTTCTTCAATATATTGCAGATAAATTTCTGTTTTTACCCGAACCAGTCACTCCATCGAGCAGCCATACGTTGAAAGCCCAGAATGAAAGAGCAGTTGACTGAAGGCTAAGGCTTGCTGCTTATTTAAGGTTAAGCTGATTTTCAGCATTGACAATTGGGTTATTGCCTAAGCTTTGTTGCCAGCTTAGGGGCGTTGTTTGGATAGTAATTTCCTCAATAAACCCTTTGGCTTTTAAGGCTGACCAAATCGCAGAGGAAAAATCATTATTGCCTTTTTCAAGAACAGTTTCAGATAAGCATTGTAGGGCTCAAGTTGCTTTTTCGAGCGTTTTAACAGGCCTTGTTCAGCGCATTTTTCCCCTACATCTGTAATTCGCCAGTGCGGTCATTTTTCACCGCACTTTCGCCGTTAGCTGCACTTCACAGGCAAGGCTTTGAAATAACACATCGCTCAATCCCGCTTGATAATAATTTGCTGCCCAATGAAGCTCAATCCCAATAAATGGGCGTAAAAAGTGAGTGCTAAATCCAATGGTTGAAGAATGGGTTTGAGTTTATCCTCTGGTACGTCCGATTTTGTCGGGAAATCAGCCACAATGGCGACACGTTTTTGCGTACTCAAAAGGCACAAGAACGCGATACCGATTTGTAATAAAACATCATCGGGGACGAGATAATCAAATAAACGAGGAAGCGGCACAGCCAGTGCCACTCGGACAATTTTTCATAATCAACCTTGGGAAAAATTTTGCCCTATTATACGAGAAAAAACGTGTATAATCGCCGCCAATTTTTCACGAACAAGATTTTTATGACACAAACTTTTGCTGATCAAAAACGTAAAACCGTTGAAACCGCAGAATTTACCGAAGATGGCCGCTATAAACGCAAAGTCCGTAGTTTTGTTCTCCGCACTGGTCGTTTGAGCGAATTTCAGAAAAACATGATGAATGATAACTGAGGGAACACTTGGTTTAGATTATCAAACGGAACCTTTTGATTTTGCGAAGATTTATGACAATGATAATCCAGTTGTATTAGAAATTGGCTTTTGGAATGGGAAAATCGCTCGTGGATATGGCTTTTGCTAATCCCGACAAAAATTACCCTAGCATTGAAGTTCATACTCCTGGCGTTGGTGCCTGTATTGCTTATGCAGTGGAAAAAGGCGTGACGAATTTACGCGTGATTTGTCATGATGCCACGGAAATTTTACGAGACAGTATTGCAGATAGTGCACTTGGCGGTTTGCAGTTATTTTTCCCTGATCCTTGGCATAAAGCAAAGCATCATAAACGTCGTATTGTTCAACCGCACTTTGTGGCACAGTTGTGCAAAAATTAGGTGGAAAATGGTTTTATCCATATGGCAACAGACTGGGAAAATTATGCTGAGCAAATGCTAGAAGTATTAAGTGCAAACACCGATTTAGTGAATATCTCGAAAAAGTGATGATTATATTCCAAGACCAGATTTTTAGACCTTTAACTAAATTTTCGAAGCCAGAGGCCACAGACTTGGTCATGGTGTTTTGGGATTTATACTTTGTGAAGAAATAAGCCTATTTTGGGCAAATTAACTTTTGGGTGAAGATTGATGTTGGGAAAATCCGATGCCAAATTCACGAATTTAATATAGAATACTGATTTGAATACGACCTTAATAGGAGAAATACCATGTCTAAATCTTACAATCAACGTCAACGCAAAAACTTCACCTTGCTGAATTCCAAGAACTTGGTTTTCTTGTAAATTTCCAATTTGCAGAAGGTACTGCGATTGAAACTGTAGATGAAATCGTTGATCGTTTTATTAACGAAGTGATTCAACCAAATGGTCTAGCTTATGAAGGTAGCGGGTATTTACATTGGGAAGGTTTAGTTTGCCTAGAAAAAATTGGTAAATGTGATGAAAGCCACCGTGAAACTGTGAAAAATGGTTAGAAACCAATGGTTTGCAACAAATTGAAGTAAGCGAATTATTTGATATTTGGTGGGAATATCCAGCAAAAAGCAGAGTAATTTGATTTAAAAACAGCATGGCATAAATCGCTGTGCTGTTTTATTAAAAATATTAGCAAAATTCACCGCACTTTAGATTTTTTTGATCTATCACAAATAAAGCTCAATAATTTAACGATCTACCCATTTTGGGTGGTTTATATTGTAACTGTTGCGTCGCATAATTCTACGCCTTAAAAAAAGAATTTGTTTATTTTATTCACAAAAAGGCACGCTCGATGACCGTTGAAAAACTTATCCCGCAGACAGTTTTTACGAGGTAAATTCTTAACGTCTTTACATTCAGAAAATGAGCAAAAACAAGGCTTTTGATGGAATTCGCCCACCTTTGGGCCGTCGAAAATTCTATTTTTGTGGAGCAATGTACTCGCTGTGGCGATTGTCTTTCTGTCTGTAGAAACCAATATTTTGGTGAAAGGCGATGGAGGTTTTTCCCTGAAGTTCGTTTTGATAATGGCGAATGTACTTTTTGTGGAAAAATGCGTAGATGTGTGTAAACAACCTATTTTTTTCATTCTCGCGATGAAAAACCTTGGTTACACAAAATCGAAATTGGCATGGCTTGTTTAAGCCAACATCGCATTGAGTGCCGTTCTTGCCAAGACAGCTGCCCGATGAGAGCAATGAGTTTTTCGTCTGTAAATGGGTGGAGTGGCGCAGCCTTTTAGTGAATACGGATGTTTGTAACGGCTGTGGGGCTTGTTTACAGGGGTGTCCGGTGAATGCGATTAAAATTAGTTATCTAAAAACAAAATGAGTAATACAAATTTATCTCTGGAAAGCGCAAAAGATTGGCATGTTGTTGGGCTAATTGTTCAAGGTAATCCGGAAAAATTTGCGGCAATTCGAACCGCACTTTTAGCGATTGAGCATACTGAAATTCCAACTTTTGATGAAAAATTTGGAAAGATGGTCGTAGTGATGCAATCGCATGATCAACATATTCTGCTAGATAATATGGAAAGCGTGAAAGACATTGATGGTGTTATTAATGTGTCATTGGTGTATCACGAGCAAGACGAGCAGAAGAAATAAATTACTATAACAATACCGTAATTCTCTTGTAAGCAAGGGAAATGCTTAAAAGATAAAAAGAAAAAGTTGTTGTCTTTTATCGTAAGGCTACTGCCTTATAGGTGTAAAAAAAGTTTACATTTAATAATAAATCAGTGTTTAACGTGGGGAAACGCGATGAGTTTAAGTCGTCGAGACTTTTATGAGAAAGCCAACGCAGCTGTAGCTGCGGCAACGGCCGTGGGCCAACCATCCCAGTCAAAAATGTGGTTGCGGCTGAATCCGAAATTAAATGGGACAAAGCAGTATGTCGTTTCTGTGGTACCGGTTGTGCAGTATTAGTTGGTACTAAAGATGGACGCGTTGTGGCATCTCAAGGTGATCCGGATGCAGAAGTAAACCGTGGTTTAAACTGTATTAAAGGTTACTTCTTACCGAAAAATTATGTACGGTAAAGACCGTGTAACTCAGCCACTTTTACGCATGACAAACGGAAAATTTGATAAGAACGGCGATTTTACGCCTGTTTCTTGGGATTTTGCGTTCAAAAACAATGGCTGAAAAAAATTCAAAGAAAGCTTTCAAAAAGAACGGTCAAAATGCAGTAGGTATGTTCAGTTCTGGTCAGTCTACCATTTGGGAAGGCTACGCGAAGAACAAACTTTGGAAAGCTGGTTTCCGTTCTAACAACGTAGACCCGAATGCGCGTCACTGTATGGCATCGGCTGCAGTTGCGTTTATGCGTACCTTCGGTATGGATGAACCTATGGGTTGTTATAACGACATTGAAAATGCAGATGCTTTTCGTTCTTTGGGGCTCAAATATGGCGGAAAATGCACCCAATTTTGTGGTCTCGTACATTGATCGCCGTATTTCTAATCCTGATGTTCGTGTAACTGTACTTTCTACTTACGAGCATCGTAGTTTCGAACTTGCTTGATCACGGTTTTGGTATTTACACCACAAACCGATTTGGCGATCATGAACTACATCATCAATTATTTAATTCAGAATAATGCTGTAAACCACGATTTTGTGAACAAACACACTAAATTCAAACGTGGTGAAACCAATATTGGTTACGGTTTACGTCCTGAAAATCCATTAGAAAAAGATACTAACCGTAAAACTGCGGGCAAAATGTATGATTCTTCTTTCGAAGAATTAAAACAAATTGTGTCTGAATATACACTTGAAAAAGTATCTGAAAATGTCGGGTGTGGATAAGACTCAGCTTGAAACTTTAGCAAAACTTTATGCTGATCCAAGCAAAAAGTGGTGTCTTTCTGGACAATGGGCTAAACCAACACACTCGTGGTGTGTGGGCAAACCAACTAATTTATAATATCCACTTATTAACTGGGAAAATCTCACTTCCAGGTTGTGGACCATTCTCATTAACAGGTCAACCTTCTGCTTGTGGCACAGCGCGTGAAGTTGGTTCATTCCCTCACCGTTTACCGGCAGACTTAGTGGTAACTAATCCCTAAAACACCGTGAAACAGCGGAACGTATTTGAAATTACCAAAAGGTACGGTTTCTGAAAAAGTTGGTTTGGACACAATTGCACAAGACCGAGCAATGAATGATGGCAAAATGAATGTGCTATGGCAAATGTGTAATAACAATATGCAAGGTGGTCCAAACATTAATCAAGATCGTTTACCAGGCTGGCGTAAAGAAGGCAACTTCGTTATTGTATCCGATCCTTACCCAACTGTATCCGCACTTTCTGCTGACTTAATTCTTCCAACTGCAATGTGGGTGGAAAAAGAGGGTGCTTACGGTAATGCAGAACGTCGTACTCAATTCTGGCGTCAACAAGTAAAAGCACTCAGGTGAAGCAAAAATCAGACTTATGGCAAGTAATGGAGTTTGCAAAATACTTCACGACTGATGAAATGTGGACAGAAGAAATTACTTGCTCAAATGCCTGAATATAGAGGTAAAACTTTATATGATGTGCTCTTCAGAAATGGTCAAGTAGATAAATTCCCATTAAGCGAACTTGCTGAAGGTCAATTAAACGACGAATCAGAACACTTTGGTTACTATGTACACAAAGGTTTATTTGAAGAATATGCATCATTTGGTCGCGGTCATGGCCGTGACTTGGCTCCGTTTGAAATGTATCACAAAGCGCGTGGTTTACGCTGGCCGGTTGTCGAAGGTAAAGAAACCTTATGGCGTTACCGTGAAGGCTACGATCCGTACGTTAAAGAAGGTGAAGGTGTGGCATTCTACGGTTATCCAGACAAGAAAGCGATTATTCTTGCGGTACCTTATGAGCCACCCTGCTGAGTCTCCAGATAAAGAATATGATTTATGGTTATCTACCGGTCGTGTTCTAGAGCATTGGCATACTGGTACTATGACTCGTCGTGTGCCTGAATTACACCGTGCTATGCCGAATAACCTTGTTTGGATGCACCCATTAGATGCTGAAGCTCGTGGTTTACGCCATGGCGATAAAATTAAGATTTCATCTCGTCGAGGCGAAATGATTTCTTACTTTAGATACTCGCGGACGTAATAAACCACCTCGTGGCTTAGTATTTACCACTTTCTTTGATGCTGGTCAGCTTGCAAATAGTTTAACGCTAGATGCTGACAGACCCAATCTCAAAAAGAAACCGACTTCAAAAATGTGCGGTAAAAGTGGAAAAAGGCTGCGTAAAAACCATAAAAATCAACCGCACTTTATTTTTCCCCTATCAATAAAAGAGGAAGATGAAAGTGCGGTTAAAAATCTAAAAAGAAAATGAAGAAACCAGCTCTCAATCCTGAACGTGAAAAATTTCTCAAAGAAGCAACCCTGTACTGCGGGTGGTTTAGCTGGCGTTGGGATTTTTGTTGGGATTGCAGCAAAAATCAAAGTCTTGCTCGCGAAGGTGTGCCATTACGCCCACCGTTTGCTTTGCAAGATGCGAAAGCGTTTTCTGCCGCTTGTATTCGTTGTGGACAATGTGTTCAAGCCTGTCCTTATGACATCTCTGCATTTAGCATCTTTATTATCGCCAGTAGAAGCGGGAACACCGTATTTTTATTGCGCGTGATAAACCTTGCGAAATGTGCCCTGACATTCCTTGTGCTCATGCTTGCCCAACAGGGGCGCTTGATCGCAATGCAACAGATATTAATGAGTCTCGTATGGGGCTGTCAGTACTGTTAGACCATGAAACGTGCTTGAACTGGCAAGGATTACGTTGCGATGTTTGTTATCGGGTTTTGTCCATTAATCGATAAAGCGATTACATTGGAAAAACAACATAATCAACGTTCTGATAAGCATGCGTTATTTATTCCAACAGTACATTCTGATGCCTGTACCGGATGTGGGAAATGTGAGCAAGCTTTGTGTGTTAGAAGAGGCTGCGATTAAGGTTTTACCAATGGATCTTGCAAAAAGGTATGTTAGGTAAACATTATCGTTTGGGCTGGGAAGAAAAAGTGAAAGCTGGCCATTCTCTTGCGCCTAAAGATATGATTTCGTTGCCAACTCGCACGCCAGAAGGAACAGCTGTAATTCCTGAACCGGCAGAACCCGTGCTTGCACCTATTTTAGGGAGTGGCAAATAATGGCAAATACACCAAAAATTTGCAGGTAAAGAGTCGCGAGAAAAATGGGGCTGGTGGTATGCAAACCGCTTTTTGTTTTTGGCGTCGACTAAGCCAACTTAGCATTCTGGCGATGTTTTTAAGTGGTCCTTATTTTTGGCGTGTGGATTTTAAAAAGGCAATATAGTGGAAGCTTTTATTGCTCGATACTGTCCCATTAAGCGACCCTTTAATTACAGCAGAAAGCTTGGCTGCAAGACATTTACCTGATGTTCTCACCTTGATTGGTGCAGCAATTATTGTGTTATTTTACGCAGTACTTGGTAGTAAAGTATTTTGTGGTTGGGTATGTCCACTAAATGTTGTGACGGACTGCAGCTGCATGGCTACGCCGTAAGTTAGAATTCGCCAAACAGCAAAAAAATTTCGCGCGGTTTACGTTATGGCATTCTTGCGCTTATTTTACTAGGTAGTTGCGTAAGCGGAATGTTGCTTTGGGAGTGGGTTAATCCAGTGGCTGCACTTGGCCGTGCCTTTATATTTGGCTTTGGTGCAACAGGCTGGCTATTGCTTGTTATTTTTCTTTTTGATTTATTGATTGCAGAACATGGCTGGTGTGGACACCTTTTGCCCAATTGGTGCTGCTTTATGGTGTGATTGGTGCAAAAAGTTTAATCCGTATCAAAGTGATTGATCGTGCAAAATGCGATAATTGTATGGATTGTTACAATGTTTGTCCCAGAAAGCTCAAGTATTACGTTCACCTTTACATGGAAAAAAAGACGAAAAGCCTCATTTGTAGCTTTCCAAAGATTGCATCAGCTGCGGACGTTGTATTGACGTTTGCGCTGAAAAAGTTTTTAAATTTTCGACCAGATTCGATCATTCAGGGGAGTGATTAATATGACTAAACAGGTATCTAAAAATTTTAGCGGGATTATTTACCGCACTTTTTGCTGGCTCATTGATGGCATCTGATGCACCAGCAGTGGGAAAAGATTTAACGCAAGCTGCAGAAAAATATTGCTCCAGCATTTCATAATGCACCGCGTCAAGGTGAATTACCAGCATTAAACTATGTAAACCAACCTCCAATGGTTCCACATAGTGTTGCAAAATTATCAAGTGACAAAAAAATGCGAACCAATGTTTGAAAATTGCCACAGCCCAGAAAAATTCTCGTTTGAGTGGTGCAACTCGAATCAGCCCTACTCACTTTATGGATCGTGATGGTAAAGTGGGTTCAAGCTCATCACCACGTCGTTATTTCTGTTTACAATGTCACGTTTCTCAGTCAAACGTAGATCCGATTGTTCCAAAATGATTTCAAACCGATGAAAGGTTACGGAAACTAATTTAAGAGGTCTATATGTCTGAGAAAAACCAAATATCTTAAAAGCGTTTTCTGGCAATGGTTTTAGAAAAACCAAGCCGTATGGCGATAGGTACGATCATTATCTTATCGGCTATTGGCGGTATTCTTTCTTGGGTTGGTTTTAACTACGGTCTAGAGAAAACTAACACTGAGCAGTTTTGTGCGAGTTGTCATACCCAAGATGCTTATCCAGAATATTTGCATAGCGTGCATTATCAAACTCGTACTGGTGTAGGTGCAAGCTGTCCAGATTGCCATGTGCCGATGAATTTGGCGCAAAATGAAACGTAAAATTGTTGCGGCTAAAGAAGTATTTGCTCACTATACTGGAAAAGTGGATACATTAGAAAAATTCAATGCACATCGTTTAGAAATGGCTGAAAACGAATGGGCTCGTATGAAAGCTAACGATTCTAAAGAATGCCGTAACTGTCATAAAGTGAGATCGTATGAACTTCAACGATCAACGTTCTGTGGCAGCACGTATGCATGAAAAATGAAGACTGAAGGTAAAACTTGTATCGATTGTCACAAAGGTATTGCACACCAATTACCTGATATGAGTGGCGTTGAGTCAGGATTCAAAGACGAGAAATAATTTTCTCAAAATATTATGAAAAATACCGCATTTAGCTAATAAGTGCGGTATTTTTATTTTGTGTTTATACACGATAATCTATTGATGTTGGTCTTTATTTAAAGCCTATTTTTTTCAGTAAACTTAGCAAGTTTTGTTGAATTATTTAAATATTACTTAAAAATTTAGGAATTTATTGTGGCTCACTGAGATTTTTGCCGCACGTCGCGGTTCAAATAATAAGAAAAAAACAAAAAAAGAATAAGAATATTCTGATCATCCTCGCTTTTAGTCATTGTGTTGGCTTTTGGTGTTGGGCTTTATTTGTTGAAAAATAAAAATAGCGAAACTGTAGTGCAACAGGTTGCGACACAACAAGAAAAACGCAACCTAAAAAGTGTCTTACCTAATCGCCCAGAAGAAGTTTGGAGTTATATCAAGGCGTTAGAAACTCGAACTGTTCCTGTTGATAATAAACCTACAAGTGTAGAACAAAATATGCGCTTAACCGAAGAACAACGCCAAGTTTTAGTGCAAATGGAAAAAGAACAACAAGCAGCAGAAGAGGCGCGTAAATTAGCGGAGCAACAACGCGCGGTAGAAACAGCGAAAGCTCAACAAGTGCAAGTAGCGCCAAAAGTAGAGCAAGCGAAAAAGTCTGAAGCAGTAAAAACAGAAACCATGCAACCTGAATCTACACAAAAACAAGAACAGCCAAGAATTGAGACAGCTAAAAAGGTTGAACAACCTAAAACAACAGATAATTTGAACGGTGGTAAAAAAATTCGGTTTACAATGTGGGGCTTTCAAAAATAGAGCGCAAGCTGAAAAATATGCAAGGTCGTTTGACATGACTGGTTTAAATGCACAAGTACAAGTGAATGGTGAATGGAACCGTGTTCGTGTTGGTGGATTTGCTAGTCGAGATGCTGCAGTGCAAGCACAAAGTAAAGCCAAAAGTGTGGCAGATTGCGTTGTGATTGGTATGTAATACTAATCTAACGTTGTTGAGTTATTTTGATATGTTAAATCTCTCTCATTGAAATAAAGAAATCCCAACTGAAAAGTGCGATGCAATTAGTTGGGATTTTTTTATTAAGGATTATTACAAAATAATCATGTCATCACGATGCATTGCTACGGCACCGTATTCATACCCTAACACATGTTCAATGTCTGCTGATTTTCGTCCCTTAATTAATTGTAGGGCATCGCTGTTATAGCGTGGCATACCTAGTGCAATGTCTTTACCAGATTGAGTACGTATTTTTGACTACTTCACCACGCGAAAAACGCCCTTCCACGTTAATAATGCCAGCAGGTAATAAGGATTTATTTTGTTCAAGAATAGCGTTTTTGGCCCCCTCATCAACAGTGATAATACCTGCAGATGGCGCAGCGAAAAGCCATTGCTTTGCGGCTTTCTAATCGATCAGATTGGTGTGCAACAAATTTTGTACCAATATTTTTGTTCATAAGCAAGATCAGCGATCACATTTGGGCGATTACCTGGTGCAATAATTGTTTCAATTCCAGAGCGAGTCGCAACGTCGGCTGCAATGATTTTTAGTCATCATTCCACCTGTGCCAAGATTGGTTCCAGTGCCACCTGCGATTGAGCGAATATGATCAGTGATTTGTTTTACAACTGGAATTAATTTCGCTCAGGGGTTTTTGCGTGGATCACTATCAAATAAAACCTTGTTGATCCGTCAATAAATAAAGTTGTTCCGCTTGAACAAGAATAGCGACTAAGGCAGATAAATTGTCATTATCGCCCACTTTAATTTCTGCGGTCGCCACCGCATCATTTTCATTAATTACAGGAATAATGTGGTTATCTAAAAAGTGCGTGTAAAGTATCTCGCGCATTTAAAAAAACGTTCGCGATCTTCAATATCGGCACGCGTTAATAAAAGTTGTCCGATATGAATATCATAAATAGCAAATAATTTTTTTCCCAAGCCTGAATTAATTGGCTTTTGACCAACCGCTGCAAGCAGTTGCTTTGAGGCAATAGTGGGTGGTAATTGAGGATTATTCAGATAATGGCGACCCGCTGCAATAGCGCCAGAAGTAACGATTACTATACGAAATCCATCATTATGCAGTTTTGCAATTTGACGAACGATTTCCATCATGTGCGGTGAATTCAGTTTTGGTGAACCCTGTGTTAGGGTACTTGTACCAAATTTCACTACGATTGTTTTTTTGTTCATAGTCGTTTCCAAAGTTCTTAAAATTGGCATTAACGTTATCACTAAATCAATGAAAAAAATCACCTAATATCAGGTATAGTAATGGCAAATTTTAGGGGATTTATGACATTTTAGTTTAATTGTGGCGACGACATTAAATAGCGTGATTGGTAAAGATAACCAAATGCCTTGGCACTTGCCGGCAGATTTAGCATGGTTCCGTCAGAACACCACTGGCAAACCAGTCATCATGGGGCGTAAAACGTTTTGAAAGTATTGGTCGCCCGCTACCTAAACGCACTAATATCGTACTTTCTCGTCATCCTTTTGAACACGAAGGTGTGGTATGGAAAGATAGCCTTGAAAGTGCGGTAGATTTTTGTCAGAGATTTTGATGAAATTATGTTGATTGGTGGGGGAGAGTTATTCAAACAATATTTGCCACAAGCAGATAAGTTATACCTTACTCAAATTCAGGCAGAACTAGATGGTGATACTTTTTTCCCTCAATTGAATTGGGATGAGTGGGAAATTGAATTTGACGAATATCGTAAGGCGGATGAACAAAATCACTATGATTGTCGATTTTTTGATTCTTACACGAAAAATAAATCAAATTAATGAGACTATATTTTTAGAGCATTCATTAATCTAGAAAAATAAAGAGATGATGATTTCTCTTGAGTTCCCCTTTTTAAAGTTTCATAATGACCCTTCATTTTTATTTTTGATAGTTTTTAAAGGTTATCTCAAATATCTCATTTTTTAAACATTATCCCAACTTAGGGAAGGCATTATGACGCAAATTGCAACTGAAAATCCATCAACTAAATCTGTATCAAATAAAACTAACCGTAAAAAAAGGCTTAACCATTTTTATTCTTGTCCTGCTTATTATTGGTATTGCTTGTGCTTTATATTGGTTTTTCTTCTTGAAGGATTTTGAAGAAACAGAAGATGCTTATGTGGGTGGAAATCAAGTAATGGTGTCATCACAAGTTGCGGGTAATGTAGCGAAGATTAATACTGACAATATGGATAAAGTCCATGCAGGTGACATTCTAGTTGAATTGGATGATACGAATGCAAAACTTAGTTTCGAACAGGCAAAAAGCAATCTCGCCAATGCTGTGCGTCAGGTAGAACAACTCGGTTTTACTGTGCAGCAATTGCAATCAGCTGTGCACGCCAATGAAATTTCTTTAGCTCAAGCACAAGGCAATTTGGCACGTCGAGTTCAACTTGAAAAAAATGGGTGCAATTGATAAAGAATCTTTCCAACATGCAAAAGAAGCCGTTGAGCTTTCCAAAGCAAATTTAAATTCTTCTAGAAATCAATTAGCGGCCAATCAGGCTTTATTGAGTAACGTTCCATTACGTCAACAACCGCAAATACAGAATGCAATGAGTTCGCTCAAACAGGCTTGGTTGAATTTACAACGTACAAAAATTAGAAGCCCAATTGATGGCTATGTGGCGCGTCGTAATGCTCAAGTTGGGCAAGCCGTTTCAGTGGGCGGCGCGTTAATGGCGGTGGTATCTAATGAGCAAATGTGGTTAGAAGCTAACTTCAAAAGAAACCCAATTAACGAATATGCGCATCGGTCAGCCGGTGAAAATTCATTTTTGATTTATACGGTAAAAAAATAAAGAATTTGATGGCGTGATAAATGGCATTGAAATGGGGACTGGCAATGCGTTTTCTCTTTTGCCTTCGCAAAATGCTACAGGGTAACTGGATTAAAGTAGTGCAACGAGTACCTGTGCGAATTAAATTGAGATCCACAACAATTTGCTGAAACGCCATTACGAATTGGTCTTTCTGCAACGGCAAAAGTAAGAATTTCCGATTCATCTGGCCCAATGTTGCGAGAAAAATCAGAACCGAAAACTTTATTTGCTACTGATACACTTAAGTATGATGAAAGTGCGGTAGAAGATTTGATTGAATCTATCATTCAGCAAAACAGTCATTAAGGCGTTGTTATGGACAATTCCAATTCCACAAAAAAATTTCCACCTATTCAAGGTGGTGCCCTGATTTTTATTGACGCTGGCTTTATCTCTCGCCACCTTTATGCAAGTATTAGATTCTACGATTGCAAATGTGGCGATTCCTACTATTGCGGGTGATCTTGGCGCATCTTTTAGTCAAGGTACATGGGTAATTACTTCTTTTGGTGTGGCAAATGCGATTTCTATTCCAATAACAGGTTGGTTAGCAAAACGTTTTGGCGAAGTGCGGTTATTTTTAGTCTCAACTTTTTATTCGTTGTCTCTTCTTGGCTTTGTGGGATTGCAGATAGTCTTGAAGCATTAATTATTTTACCGCGTTATTCAAGGTGCGGTTGCAGGCCCAGTAATTCCCCTTTCACAAAGTTTATTATTAAATAATTACCCGCCAGAAAAACGAGGAATGGCTTTGGCCTTTTTGGGCGATGACCATTGTTGTAGCGCCTATTTTTTTGGCCCGATTTTTAGGCGGATGGATTAGTGATAATATCCACTGGGGATGGATCTTCTTTATCAATGTTCCGATTGGTTTATTAGTTGTGCTAATCAGCTGGAAGATTTTTGGGGAGCCGAGAAAGTGAAATTGTTCATCAACCCATTGATAAAGTCGGTCTAGTTTTTACTTGTCTTAGGCGTGGGATGTTTTGCAATTAATGCTTGATCAGGGTCGTGAGCAAGATTGGTTTAATTCTAATGAAATCATTATATTAGCCGTTGTTGCTGTCGTTTGTCTGATTGCCTTGGTTATTTGGGAATTGACAGATGATAATCCTGTAGTAGATATTTCGCTTTTCCATTCTCGTAATTTTTAGCGTAGGGTGTTTATGTACTAGTTTAGCCTTTTTGATTTATTTAGGTTCTGTGGTATTAATTCCGCTCTTACTACAACAAGTCTTCCATTACACCGCAACGTGGGCAGGGCTTGCGGCTTCCCCAGTTGGATTATTCCCAATTTTTACTTTCACCGATTATTGGGCGTTTCGGTTATAAGATCGATATGCGAATTTTTAGTGACGATAAGTTTTATTGTATATGCAATAACATTTTTATTGGCGAGCGGTGACTTTCGAGCCATCAATGACATTTGCTGATGTGACTTTACCACAATTAGTGCAAGGTTTGGCTGTGGCCTGTTTCTTTATGCCACTTACTACAATAACGTTATCTGGCTTACCTGCGCATAGAATGGCTTCTGCATCTAGCTTATTTAATTTCTTGAGAACTTTAGCGGGTTCTGTAGGAACATCTTTAACCACATTTATGTGGTATAACCGTGAAGCTGTTCACCATACTCAATTAACAGAATACATTAATCCTTATAACCCAATTTCCCCAAAGTTTTTACCATCAAATGAATCAATTTGGTTTAAGTGATGCCCAAACTTCAGCTTACCTCGCTCAACAAATAACATCGCAAGGATTTATTATTGGCGCAAATGAAATATTTTGGTTATCAGCTATGGGATTCTTAGGATTGTTTATTGTGATTTGGTTTTGCAAAACCACCTTTTTGGCGGGCGTCATTAGTATCATATTATTTCAAAACTTGAATGATTTAACCTCAAAATGTATCAATGTAAACGTTGTTGACATTAAAACAGGATTAGGAGTAGATTAGGTTAAATAATAATCATAAATATAAAGGATTATTTTTTTATGCCTACTAAAGCCTCTGTACTACGCCCATTCACTCAAGATGAACTCGGCAATCTCTTACCTTACGAACATTGGCAAACCTTGCAAAGCCATTTGGTAAATGTTGGGAAAATGGCGGCGAGTTTGCCCGGGTATTTGGGGCGCAGGAAATTGCCCTGCCAGACGGGTCAGTTGCATGATTTGGGGAAATATTCGGAAGCCCTTTAATCACCGATTGCATGGCGGTTCTTCAGTTGATCATGCCACCGCTGGAGCCAAAAATTGCTGTCGAACGGTGGGGAAAATGTTATCGGCAAGCTGATGGCGTTTTGCATTGCGGGGCATCATGCCGGGTTGGCAAATGGAAACGGTGAAGGTGATAACCGCCGCACGTTAAAAGGATCGTTTAGCCTTGCAATTTGGCGCAGATATTCCCGCTCTCGATAATTTGTGGCAACAAGAAATCAAGTTTCCCTGAAACCCTCTCCGCCACCACTCAAAGCCGACGCGCATCATCCTTTTTTTCTCCTACGCCTTCTTCACCCGAATGCTCTATTCCTGCTTGGTGGATGCCGATTATCTTGACACCGAAGCCTTTTATTCAAAACCCTAGAAAACAAAGCCAGTGAGCGCGGCGGTTATCCTGATTTAAACGCCTTACAACACAATTTCAATCAATTTATCAACGCTTTCAGACGACGTATCGCCCAAGCTCCAGAGCAAACCGAAGCCGAAAAACGCAATGCCGCCTTAAACCGCCTGCGCAGCGAAATTTCTTGATCATGCCGTAAAACAAGCGGTACAACCGCAAGGGCTGTTTACGCTTACTGTGCCGACTGGCGGCGGCAAAACTTTCACTTCCATGGCATTCGCGCTAGAACACGCCAAACGGCACGATATGCGGCGCGTGATTTACGTCATTCCGTTCACCAGCATCATCGAACAAAATGCCACCGAATTTCGCAAAGCCTTTGGCGAATTGGGCGAACAAGCCGTGTTGGAACACCACAGCACCTTCGACGACGGCAAACTGCAAAATGAGGCCACCAAAGACAAATTGCGCCTTGCCTCGGAAAACTGGGACGCGCCGATTGTCGTGACCACCGCCGTGCAATTCTTCGAATCCCTCTTTGCCGACCGCTCCTCGCGCTGCCGCAAGCTGCACAACATCGCAGGCTCCGTCATCATCCTCGACGAAGCGCAAATGCTGCCGCTCAATCTTTTTGCTGCCCATTATGCAAGCCATCAAAGAATTGGCGCAGAACTACCGCTGCAGCCTCGTCATGTGTACCGCCACCCAGCCTGCTGTGCAAGCTGAAAAACGGTTTCTATCGCGGCCTTTGAAAAACGTGCGCGAAATCGCCCCAAAACCGACCGCACTTTTCGATAAACTGTGCCCGTACCACCGTGCAGCACATCGGCACACAAACCGACGCCGACCTGCTCGCCAAACTTGCCGAACACCCGCAAATGCTCGTCATCGTCAATAACCGCCGCTACGCCCGCAGCCTGTACGACCAAGCTAAACACCTTGACGGCACGTTCCACCTGACTACCTTAATGTGCGCCAAACACCGCAGCCAAAAAGCTCGATGACATCCGAGGTCGTCTGAAAAACGGCGAACCCTGCCGCATTATCGCCACCTCCTTAATTGAAGCCGGTGTGGATGTGGATTTTTCCGCTGGTAATGCGCGCCGAAAGCAGGCTTAGACAGCATCGCCCAAGCCGCCGGACGTTGCAACCGCGAAGGCAAAAAGGCCATCTGAAAACAGCTTTGTCTGGATATTCGCGCCCGAAGAACAATGGAAAGCCCCGCCTGAACTTGCCGCACAAGCCGCCGTTATGCGCCTGACCGCCGACAGCTTTTCAGACGACCTCTTATCCACCCAAGCCGTCGCAGCTTACTTCGCCGAACTTTATCAATTAAAAGGCAGCGAACTAGACAATAAAAAAATTCTGAAAATGCACAACGATACAGGGCAAAGCCTTGATTTCCCATTCCAAACCATCGCCGACAAGTTTCGCATGATCGAAAGCCACATGCAGCCGCTGATTATTCCGTTCGATGGTGAGGCCGAAAACCTCATTAGCAGCCTGCACCACGCCGATCACATCGGCGGACTCTTACGCAAACTGCAACCCTATACTGTCCAAATCCCCGAAAAAGCCCTCGCCGCTTTGTATAAAGCAGGGCGTATCGAACCGATTAACGAGAAAAACTTCGGCAAACAGTTTTATATGCTGATTGGGCTGGATTTGTATGATGAAGTGGCGGGGTTGAGTTGGGAGGATATGGAGTTTTTGAAGGGGAGAGTTTGGTGTTTTGATAACAAATTTCATGAGTTAAGAATTTATAGCGAGTGTACTAACTCGTTTTTTTAAACTAAATATTATTAAAGGAGCTGATTATGACTAAAGATTGGATTCTACAAACAAAAGAAACTCGTCGTAAATTTGCCAATTCTACTTGGATTCCATTAAGGTCAATTTGTGGAAGTGAAAAAGGAGATGTGCAAAATATTGGTTATATATCTGAATTTTTTGGGTGTAATTCTCTTGCTTTTCCTCCTGAACATAAAGATTTGGCTAAAACTTTGGAATGGTCAAATATAGGAATAATTTTAGAGGCGCATCCGTATGCTTTTGATAGCGGACATTACAAAACAATCGACCAGTATGAGTGGAATGAGAAGGAGGCTGTGGGTGTACATCTTATTTTTGATCATCCTCAGCCTGTTATTGGTGGAAGAAAATGGATTATAAATCCAGATTTAATAGTAGCTCTTAGGTTAATCAAAGAAAAAAATAGCTGGGTTCGACCAGAGGAAGATTTTGTTGAGGTGATTCGCGAGTCTTTTGACGATGAAGGAGATCATGTAAAAATTGAGATTAAAAAGGAATTCCTGATTGATTATTTAGCGGCAAGAAATCTTTCTCTTCGTCTTACTTACTATCGCCAACGGGTAGAAAACGTTGAAGAAATTGAAAGTAGTGAATATGCGGGCTTGAGAAGTTATCAAGAGGAGCGAGATCAAGGGCGATTTGAATTACTTATTCGCAGCTTAAACGATGTTTATGGCGGAAGTTGGAGCTCCTTTCGTGTATGGCGAACTGATATAGATGAAGAGGATGATGCTCCAGTAATGGGGCTAGAGACGAATGAAAATACTGAATCCGAAAGTTCTCAAGGTTTTTCATGATGGTTATAGAGGGATAAGAGTAGAAGGAGAATTTTGGCGAGATGAATGGATTGAACATCAAGGTATAAGTACCCGAGTTCGCTACGATAAAAGAGCCAAATCTACCAACATTCATTGTAGAAACTGATGGAACAAGAATACCTTATGCCGAATTAGATAATGAAGATATTGGGAGATGGCTGTTTTTTTCGCTCTAGTATCGTGAATGAATTACTTCAACATCGTGGATTTTTCCCTAGAATGGTACACTTCGGAGACAGGCTGTATTCATTCTACATCGGGGTGTCATACTCATTTTTGGAATTAATGGTGCCGATTTAATTACCGTCTATGCTTATGATGTTGCCAAACTTCCATCATGGGAACAACATATTTGGGCAGCGCATAATGTTGCCCCTGAAGGAAAGGTCTCTGCTGAATTATTAGCTTCTCAAGTTAGAGTTCAGCCTGCATCCACCCATGCTGTTGAAGACTTGTTATTCAAAGTTATGAGAATGCTAGAAGTAGGTTTTTAAAACAGAGGTTGAATGTTGATTTATTTTCTCACGACATCAATGATTCAGAGCTTTTACGGCAGATTTCGCGTTTTGCAAGTACCGATAGAACATCGTTGCTAAGGTTGGCAAAAGGATTTAGTACGTGTATTTACCGATAGACTTAACGTTAAAACCCTTCGAGAATTATCTAATCACAAGGATAAAAAAATGAACTGAAATCTAATAAGTTATTGCAAGACATAGTAGCTCAAAAAAATTGGGAAGATAATGCCTATAAGATTTTTAGTGTGATTGTTGGCGTTTATGAAATGAGACTTGGAGATGCTCATCCTACTAGTTCAAAAATTGAAGAGGCAATAAAACTTGCTGGAATAGATGAAAAATCAGTCTTTTTTTAAGACAAGGTGAGCAGCTTATTTCTAATTTCGGTCAAGCAATTTGGTATATCGGAAGCGTTCTGTTTAGAGAATCGGAATAAGAGTTGAAAACTATTTCAGTGCGGTCAATTCCCTCAACGTTTTTTTAAACGTCGTCTGAAACCGCACTTTCCAACCAAAAAGGAGAACCAAATGAACCAAATCCGCCTACATATTTGGGGCGATTATGCCTGTTTTACCCGTCCGGAGATGAAGGTGGAGCGGGTGTCTTATGATGTCATCACGCCGTCGGCGGCGCGCGGAATTTTGGCGGCGGTGCACTGGAAGCCCGGCGATTCGGTGGGTGATTGACCGGATTTATGTGTTGAAGCCCGATTCGGTTTGAGTCGGTGCGGCGCAATGAGTTGGGCGGCAAGATTTCGGCGGGTAAGGTCAGCGGGGCGATGAAGCGTAAGAGTGTTGCCGATTTATATACGCTGATTGAAGACGACCGCCAGCAGCGCGCGGCGACGGTGCTTAAAAAAACGTGGCGTATGTGATTGAAGCCCATGCGGTGCTGACGGCAAAAGCAGGCGCGGATGAGACCGTTACCAAGCATATTGAGATGTTCAAACGCCGTGCGAAAAAGGGTCAATGCTTTCAGCAGCCTTGTTTGGGCGTGCGTGAATTTCCTGCCGATTTTGCCTTAATTGATGAAGGCGAGCCGCTGCCACCGTCCGATTTATTGGCAAGCGAGGGCAAACCGTGATTTGGGCTGGATGCTGCACGACATCGATTTTGACCACTGCAACACGCCGCATTTTTTTCGCGCACAAAATGAAAGATGGCGTGATTGATGTGCCGCCGTTTTACGCCGAGGAGGTGAAAGCATGATTCTTGCGTCCCTTGCTCGCTATTACCGCCGTTTGGCAGCGGAAAACGATGAAATGGGCAACCCGAAAGTGCCGCCTTATGGCTTTAGTGAGGAAAAAATCGGCTGGATTTTGGTGTTGGATAAAGAAGGTCGTCTGAAAACCGTTGTGCCGAATCTGACTGCCGATAAAAAGCCGCAGCCGAAGCTGATGAGTGTGCCGCGCCCTGAAAAAAACGCACGTCGGGTATCAAGCCGAATTTTTTTGTGGGACAAAACCGCCTACGCGCTCGGCGTGGGAAGCCAATAAAAAAACAAAGCCGAAGCCCAAAAGAAAAAAACCGTTTACGTCGTCTGAAAAAAACCTTTGACGCCTTTTAAGCAATACCATTTCGATTTACTGCAAAAACAGCGAAGACGAAGGTTTACAAGCCTTATGCCGTTTTTCTGCAAAACTGGCAGCCTGCACATTTTGCTGCCGAAAATCTGCCTGCTGAAATGCTCGATGCCAACATCGCATTTTCTCTTGAAAAACCGACCGCACTTATCCATAAACGCGAAGTCGCACAAACTTTGTGGGCAGGCTGCCTGAAAAAGCGACGAAGACGCGAGGGCTTATGCCTGATTAGCGGCGATACTGCCCCGATTGCGCGGCTGCATCCGGCGATTAAAGGCGTGTTTGGCGGGCAAAGCTCCGGCGGTTCGATTATTTCGTTCAACAAAGAAGCCTTTTGCCTCTTTTTGGTAAGGAGCAAGGCGCAAATGCGCCCGTTTCCGAACAATCCGCCTTTGCCTACACAACCGCGCTGAACTATCTGTTGCGCCGCGAAAAACAATCACTGCCTGACCATCGGCGATGCCAGCACGGTCTTTTGGGCGGAAGCGGACGATGACGCGACCGCGCAGGCTGCCGAGGGCTTCTTTGCGCAAGTGTTCACGCCGCCGGATGACGAACAAGAAAGTGCCAAAATTTTTAACGTGTTGGAACAAATCGGCAAAGGTCGCCCGCTGCAAGAAATTGCGCCCGAACTTTCTGCCAATACCCGTTTTTACATCTTAGGGCTTGCCCCCAATGCCGCGCGGATTTCTGTTAGGTTTTGGCTGGACACCACGTTTGGGCAGTTGGCAGAAAATTTGGCGCAGCATTGGCAAGATTTAGCCCTTGAGCCTTGCGCATGGAAAACGCCGCCGTCTGTTGGCGACTCTTATTGCAAACCGCCGTGCTGGGCAAAAGCGAAAACATCTCGCCCGTATTGGCAGGCGAAATGACCCGCGCCGTGATTTGCGGCACGCCATATCCTTTAAGTTTGCTGTCGCAACTGATTACTCGAATCCGCGCCGACGGCGACGTGAACGGTCTGCGCGTGGCAATGATGAAAGCCGTATTAGAGCGGCGTTTTAGAAAAGATTTTATCGAAGAAGGAGTTCCTATGAGTTTGAACAATGAAAGCCCGAATCGCGCCTATCTTTTTTAGGGCGGCTGTTTGCCGTGTTGGAGCGCATTCAATATCAGGCGTTGGGCGAATTAAACGCCGGCATTGCCGACCGCTATTACGGCTCTGCATCCGCCGTGCCGTTTTTCGGTTTTTCCGCGTCTTTTGTCGGGTGCAAAACACCATTTATCGCGCTTGCGTAAAGACAAAGCCGGCATGGCGGTGAATTTGGATAAAGATTTGGGCGAAATCATTGCCAAACTGCCCGAAACCTTTCCGCGCCATTTGAGCATTGACGAACAAGGCCGTTTCGCCATCGGCTATTACCATCAAAAAAACAAAGCTATTTTTGCTAAAAAAAGAAACCGCTGAAACCATTGAAAACTAAGGAGCCAGAAAAATGTCTGCCATTCAAAACCGCTATGAATTTGTTTACTTTTTGACGTAACCAACGGCAACCCCAACGGCGACCCCGATGCGGGCAATATGCCGCGTCTTGACCCTGAATCCAGCAAAGGCTTGGTAACCGATGTCTGCCTGAAACGCAAAATCCGTAATTTTGTAGAAATCAGCAGCGAAAACGAAGTCGGTTACGAAATCTACGTCAAAGAAAAAAGCGTGTTAAACCTGCAAAACAAGCGTGCTTATGGAGCGCTTGGCATTGAATCTGAGGCCAAAAACTGCCCAAAGACGAAGCCAAAGCCCGCGACATTACCGCATGGATGTGCAAAAAACTTCTTCGATATCCGCACCTTCGGCGCCGTGATGACCACCGAAGTCAACAGCGGACAAGTGCGCGGCCCGGTGCAACTGGCGTTTGCCCAATCCATCGACCCGATTGTGCCGCTGGAGGTTTCCATCACTCGTATGGCCGTCACCAACGAAAAAAAGACTTGGAAAAAAAGAACGCACTATGGGGCGCAAATACATCGTCCCTTACGCACTCTACCGCGTGCATGGTTTTATCTCCGCCAACCTTGCCGCCAAAACCGGTTTTTTCAGACGACGATTTAGCCAAACTCTGGCAAGCCCTGACGTTGATGTTTGAACACGACCGCTCCGCCGCCCGTGGCGAAATGGCGGCGCGCAAATTGATTGTCTTCAAACACGACAGCGCACTCGGCAGCCAGCCTGCACATAAATTGTTTGATGCCGTGAAAGTCGAACGCGTAAACGGCGAATCAGGTACGCCTGCAAGCGGTTTTGGTGATTACAACATCAGCGTGGTTTCAGACGGCCTTAATGGCGTGAGTGTGGAAGAGCTGCTTTAAAAATACTTGAAAAAGATGACCGCACTTTCAACCGAAAGCCAAAGGGAAAAATCAGGACATGCGCCTGATTCCCCTTTCCGCCCCTGCAACACTACGCCTTCTGCCCGCGCCAATGCGCGTTGATTCATAACGAGCAGACGTGGGCGGAGAATTATTTGACCGCGCAAGGCAAGGCATTACATGAGCGGGTAGATTCGGGCGAGCCGGAAATGCGAAAAGGCGTGCGTTTTGATCGGACGGTGCATGTGTCGGCGGAGAAGCTGGGTATCAGCGGCGTGTTGGATCTGGTGGAAGTGGACACAAAAACAGGCCGTCTGAAACCCGTGGAATATAAACGCGGCAAGCCCAAACCCGACCCGATGGACGAAATTCAACTCTGCGCCCAAGGCTTGTGCTTGGAAGAAATGACGGGGCAAACCGTCTCTGAGGGCGCACTGTGGTATATGCAAACCCGCCACCGTGTTCCCGTCGTGTTTTCAGACGACCTACGCACCCAAACACTCGCCACCATCGCCGCCGTGCGCGAACTCTTGAACAGCGGACAAACCCCGCTGCCCGCCTACGGTAAACGCTGCAAAGCCTGCTCGCTGGTGGAAATTTGCCAACCGGAGTTGCTGAAAACGGGATAGGAGTGTGGGGTATGTGGCGGGGTTGTTTGAGTAAATCAACCATTCGACTTATCTGATTATTTAATGCTAGGAGCTGGAATATGCATTGGTTTGAATGTTTAATGAATAATTTGAATGAGATGGATAAGGACAAAAAGATTGTTTATTTTATCACTTATTAACAATCCTATTAATATATCAGAAAAAGACATTAGAAAATATCTTCCTAGTAATTTAGCAAAAAGTATTATGTGCGCTTAAAAAGTATGCTTTTAGTCAGTTTAGGATACAAAAGTTTCTTTATTAATAGGAGAGTTGAGAGTTTTGGAATTAAATCGTATATATTAAATGATAAGGGAAGTAAGCAAATTATAGATAATTCCCGATTGATAGCCGATAATTATCGAGAAAGGATAAAGGAAGATTTAGTTAAAAATAATTTTTCCTGACTGGGATGAATTATCATATCAAGAAATAGTTGATATTTATGCTTTTTTTATTCTTTTTAGTGAATTTATTTTTCTATATCTTATTAGGGGTTATAGAAGTTTGTGATAATGGGAATTATAAAATAAAGAAAGAATATCTAGCCTCTTATAAAAATGATTTGGTTTTCTCGATATTTTACTCAACAAAGTCATCTTTCTGATCTGATTGTTAGAAAGGAAATTAGCAATAATATAGATTCTAGAGATTCTGAACTATTCCAAGGTTTTGTAGATATAGTATTAGATAAGTATATAAGCTTTTCATCCAGATTATATAAAAAAATTTGGATTTAAGTGATAGTAAGATTTTTTTCAGATATGAGGTGCTTGGTTGAAATAGTTTCTTTTTCTATCTTTTTCAGAATGATATTGATCAATACGACGTTGAGAATGTATTTAATCAACAAGTAATTATTGATAAGGATAAATTGCATAAATTCGGATTTTCTGGAGATGAAATTAAATTTCTTTTTTTAAACTTATGGATGAGTTAGGAGTACATGAGCATGATAGGATAGCAACTGAATTAAAACAATAATCAAATAAGAGTAAATAATATTAATTTAAAGTTTGCAATTATAACTGTTTTATCTGGTTATTTGACTAATATATGAAAAATAGGCAAATGGTTTGAGAATGGATATATTCAAAAGTATTTGAAGGATAAACTCAATAGTAATAGATTTGTTGTAACAGATGGTATAAACGATCCAAAAGAAAAAAATATGATGCAGATATGATTATTTATGACAAGGTATCTGATCTAGTTTATTTCTGTCAAATTAAACACAGAATAACTACAACACATCCATTTCTTAGAGATGAATTTAACGAGTATTGTAGAAATGAGTCGCTAAATCATGGCATTGAACAGTTATGTCATCTAAGATCAAAAATATCAACCACAGGAGTTAAAGATCGTCTTGTATCTAGATTGGGTAAAAAAATTATTACTAAGCTGAGACATAGAAAGAAATTGTAGATTTATATTATTACATTCTGTTGAGAATCTTGATATGTGTACTAAGAATGGTATATCAATGTATGAATGGAATACTTTTTAGAAAGCTTCTTCAGGGAAATATACTATCTTTTTAAAAATGGGGACTTCAATCAAATACTTTACGATAATGCTTTTAATTGATTTCTCAGATATTATGAATGTTCAAGATTATTTAATTAAAGAAATCCAAAAATTCATGATGATAATCCAAATAGTGTTCCTGGTCCCGCGAAACAGTGGGAAATGTTAAATGGCGCAAGAGTTTTATTTATGTTTAATACATCTATTCGTTGTATGAATAGATCTTTCTGTATATCAAAATGGACTTCTTGGGATATTCCACTAATCATTTAATACTTATACATAAGTCACTATTTGGATGTTTCCACTAATCCACAACTGCGGTCAAATCCCAAGGAGTTTCCCATGCGCAAACTGCAAAAACACGCTCTATATCACCACCCAAGGCAGCTATCTGCATAAGGAACGGGAAACGCTGGTGGTAGAGCAGGAGTGTAAGAAGGTGGCGCAGTTGCCGGTGCATTCCATCGGGCATATTTTTTGCTTTGGCAATGTGCTGGTGTCGCCGTTTCTGCTGGGGTTTTGCGGCGAAAAATAATGTAAATTTGGCGTTTTTACCGAAAACGGACGTTATTTGGGGAGGCTCAGGGGCGGCAGAGCGGCAATGTGCTGCTACGACGGGCGCAGTATCGGGTGTCGGAGCAAAATCCCGTGCCGATTGCGCGCAATATCATTGCGGCGAAGATTCAGGCGAGTAAACGGGTGCTCCAGCGGCAGATTCGCAATTACGGCGAGAATGTGGCGATTCAAAGTGCGGTCGATTCTTTGAACATTTCGCTGCGGCAGTTGAAGGGCGCGGCGGAGCTGGGCGTGGTGCGCGGCATTGAGGGGGATGCGGCGGCGCGTTATTTTCGGCGTGTTCGGGCAGCTTTTTGAGCGAAAAAGCGGCTTTTACTTTTGACGGGCGCAACCGCCGTCCGCCCAGAGATGGGGTGAATGCGCTGTTGTCGTTTGTGTACAGTATTTTGGGCAAGGATATCAGCGGTGCACTACAAGGCGTGGGGCTGGATCCGCAGGTGGGAGCTTTCTGCACGCCGACCGACCGGGGCGCGACAGTCTGGCGCAGGATATTTTGGAAGAATTCCGCGCGTGGTGGGCGGACAGGTTGGTGCTATCTCTGATTAACCGCGGGCAAATCAAACCGCAGGATTTTTGTTACCGAGGCAAGTGGCGCGGTAAGCCTGAAGGCCGATGCGCGTAAGCTGTTGTTCCAAGCCTTGCAGGCGAAAAAGCAGGAGAAAAATCGTGCATCCGTTTTTAGGAGAGGAAGTGAAATCGGACTGCTACCGTATATTCAGGCCATGCTGTTGGCGCGCCATTTGCGTGGGGATTTGGCGGAATACCCGCCGTTTTTGATGAGATAAACCATGTTAATGCTGATTACTTATGATATTTCTTTTGACGACCCAAACGGTCAAGCGCGATTACGCCGTATCGCAAAACATTGCTTAGATTACGGCGTGCGGGCGCAATATTCGGTATTTGAATGCGATGTCACGCCTGACCAATGGGTTATGTTGAAAAACAAACTGTTGGAAACCTACGATCCCACATGTGACAGCCTGCGCTTTTATCATTTAGGCAGTAAGTGGCGTAATAAAGTGGAGCATCATGGGGCAAAACCAGCAGTGGATGTATTTAAAGACGTGCTTGTTATTTAGTTCGCTAACCTGTTGTTCTCATTAAAACCCTGATGGGATAGCGATCCTTATTTTCTTTAACAATTTGGATGAATTAATCTATTTGTATAACGGCGGTATGGCCGTTATACTTACTAAACTCCTTATCATAAAAATCAGTTAGCGAAATACGGTGTTTAATACGCTGATTTTTCTTGCTTTTTTATAGGGAGCAGCCGCCTCGCGCGGCTGTGTGTTGAAACGCTTAAACTATCATAAAAGGTTTCGGGTGTAGATGCAGCCGCCTCCGCGCGGCTGTGTGTTGAAACTTTTAAATTTTTCAGTCATAAGCCCAATATCTACAGGCAGCCGCCTCCGCGCGGCTGTGTGTGAAACTTCTTGTGGGAATGAATACACAGGTCAGACTGGGGCAGCCGCCTCCGCGCGGCTGTGTGTTGAAACTGTATCTTCTCTAATTGCAATACAACGATATAAACGCAGCCGCCTCCGCGCGGCTGTGTGTGAAACCCTAAGTCTTCAGTTTGAGTACGCACTAGACTTCCGCAGCCGCCTCCGCGCGGCTGTGTGTTGAAAACGCCAATAGCTTTTATTGTCTCAACAAGATTTTCCGCTGCAGCCGCCTCCGCGCGGCTGTGTTGAAAACCATGAACCTACGATAATCAAAGCCCTTTAGGGGGCAGCCGCCTCGCGCGGCTGTGTGTTGAAACATCGCAACAGATCGAGCAAACTCATCTAATTGCGAGCAGCCGCCTCCCGCGCGGCTGTGTGTTGAAACGTCTTGCTCTGTAATCAAAAGACGAGAATGCAGTTGCAGCCGCCTCCGCGCGGCTGTGTGTTGAAACACTCTTTGTCATATATGACTCGGATGTTAAGAACGGCAGCCGCCTCCGCGCGGCTGTGTGTTGAAACTGGATAATGCGGATGCCGAAAACTGGCAAAGCTATGCAGCTGCCTCCGCGCGGCTGTGTGTTGAAACAGCATTAAGTACAGAGCAGTACAACCGTACGCAAGCTGAAAAGCAAAGGAAGATGAAATTAAAAATCAACTCTAACTTTTAAATATGAAATCAAGTAGGTAAATTATGGAAAATTTAATTAGATTATCTTTTATTAGCTTTATTCTCTATTACTCTCTTTGCTTGTAATGAAGAAAGTAAAGGAAAATGACGGTTTATGATTATCTCGTAGAATAAACCTTTGCTAGATAGTGATATGCAGAATTGTATTAGTGGAAAAGAAAATAATGTGCATAAGTGCGATATAGTAAAAATCTAGCTTACAACAAATATAACTTCTTTTGAAAAAGGTCTTTATTCAGAAAAAGACTTAAAAAGAATTAGGCAAAAATAACTAATAAAAAGGGGATTGTATGGGTGTTTTTACTTATGTAGATAATGCTGTGTCTACTGTAGTTAAGCAGCCGCCTTCGGGCGGCTGTGTAAAGTGAAACAGTCCAAATATCTCGCTCTTTCCCAAACTTTGATGCAGCTGCCTTCGCGCGGCTGTGTGTTGAAACTCACAACGTGAATTAATGCTGATTTTCGGTGATGCAGCCGCCTTTGCGCAGCTGTGTGTTGAAACACCCCATACCACGCAGACCCTAAAGTCACGGGGAAGCCTGCCGCCCACGCGGCTGTGTGTTGAAACGCTCACACATTAAGCCAAGGGCAACCCTTACAATGCAGCGGTTTCAGTCAGCGTGCGTTAAAATAGCTCTGTTTTTTTATTATTTAAATGTTATTTTTTTGTTAAAAAATATTTTACTTGAGTATAATGCTCAACATTATTCCTCACGGCAGAGAATCCGTAGAATAATGAGATTAATTGTAAATATTAAGGAACAAAAATGGATTTCAATAGAATTATCACTCCATGAATGATCATCATCAAGATGATATGGCTGCTCTTTTGTAAAAAAATTTGGTGGTGTAAATGAAATCACGGATGTGACGCTAGTTAATGTAGATTTTTGGTGGTTTAGATTTTTAAATATAATGGTGGTAAAACATTACGCGTGGAATTTCCACAACAAGCTGATGAAGGTTCAATTAAACAAGCGATTATCAATCTTTGTGTAGAAAAATAAAACCAGTTGCAAAATTACGATCGTATCAAAGCTAAAATTGATGAATTTCGTCAAGAATTTAAAAGCTGTGTGCTTGCCACTTTAGATAAAGATGGCTTACTGATGGCATCTTATGCACCAATTATTTCGCTTGATGGAAAATATTATATTTATATCAGTGCCATTGCAGAGCATTATGACAATTTAAAAACGTAATCCTAATCAAGTAGAAGTAATGTTTTTTAGAAGATGAAAGCAAAGCGAAATCCATCATTGTACGTACTCGTTTACGTTACAAGGCTAGTGCACGTTTTATTCCTCGTGAAGATCCAATTGTTGAACAAGTCTTAGATAAATTAGCGGAAACTATGAATGATGTGGGCGGAATTAAAACGATTCGTGAATTTACTGATTTTGATTTAGTTGAACTTACATTTGGAACAGGCTGTTTTGTAAGAGGTTTTGGCCAAGCTTTATTTGATTGATGCTAATGGGGAAATTTCTATATTGTGTCAAAGGTAATCCACATGAAAAAGAGAGAGCATAAAATAACTAGTATTTTCTCATTAAATAATATGGAATGATTTTCATACATAAGTTAAGAAATACCTGTTTATTAATTTATATAATAAACAGGTATTTATATAAGATTATATGGCATATCCTACATTTACGAAAAATTACCTTTTTATTGTATGTAGCTTTGTGAGTAAGGTATTTTATTTTTGCTCCCCGCGGAAAAACTCGAATCCCCAGCCGTAATATTGGCTACAATCTGCATGTCCATTAAAAGAAGTTAATGTCTTTACGAACTGACATCTGAGAATCATCAAAGTCATCGCTTTGCAATCGCACAGAATGTGCGAGGATCAGTTTGTTTCCCCATTTCAACAACGATTTCAGGCTGGTTAGGCACTTTAACGGTTACCACTGCATCAGACTCGGTCCATTTAGCAGCTCCCTCATAAATGAAACAATAGATAACCAAACGACGTAGATCTCGATACCTTTTGGGTTGACTAAAATATTTTCACCTTCGGCTGAGCTACCATTCCGATCATCTCCACAATGCCATACCCAAGGCGCTTGACTATAACATCCTTGGCGTGTTAGACGTTCTCTTGACCCGCCACGACCTTGGGAAAATTGCAAACCGTCAATAAGTGAGTCTGTTCCGTCTTGTAACTCCCAGTAACACCCAAGATCTAAGTCAATCTCTTTATTTGAACCAAATAAGCTACTGAAGAGCCCAGTGGTTTTTGTTGAGTCCAATTTAAGTTAATAGTAATTTGTTGATCAGTTGATTTCGATAAATCAATTTTTATGCGAGTCACCTTTTTCTAAAGTAATTTTATTTAATGAAACCATTTTTCACTCCAATTAACCTACATTTACACCATATTGTTGGCAAAGTGAATATAATCCCCCTGTATATCCTTGACCAATTGCACGAAATTTCCATTCACCGTTATGACGATAAATTTCACCAAACACCATTGCTGTTTCGGTGCTGTAATCTTCAGAAAGATCAAAACGAACAATTTCATCACTATTATCATTATTAATAATACGTACGAATGCATTGCTGACTTGACCAAAATTTTGACGACGAGCTTCTGCATCGTGAATAGTTACTGTAATAAAAAGTGATTTGATATTACTTTCTACTTTGTCTAAGTGAACTATCACGCTTTCATCATCACCATCTCCATCACCGGTGAGGTTATCGCCAGTATGCTCTCACACCACCACAAGGTGAAACTAATTGATTATAGAAAATAAAATGTCTATCAGAAGGCACTTTTACCATTTTCTGTTGCCATAAATACACTTGCGTCTAAGTCAAAGTCTTGCCCATCAGTTGAACGAGCATCCCACCCTAAACCAACCAACACATTTTTTTAAGCTCGGATCAGTTTTACTTAATGAAACGTTTTGACCTTTGGTTAATGAAATTGCCATATTATAATTCTCCAGTTGTTATTAGGTTAATAAATCTTATGAACCAGTCATTTGAACAACGATAAGTCGTCCGCCTTCGCCTTTTTCAAAAGAATTTTGGCGCCTTCCTCGAGTTTCACTTTTTCCACCAATAGGAATAGATTGTTTCGTATTGACATCTACCATATCAGTCAGATTTTCGTTCACAAGCCACCAATTTCCTTGATGTAACACGAAATAGCCAATGCGTTTAGCATCTTCAGCTTTCAATTTTTTTCATTAGGAAATATGCGGTTGTCAGCGTGCCATTTAAAAAGTGATTGCCCGCTGTAGACCATAATTCTGTGATTATCAGGGACGATAACTGCCATTTGGTGCAGCAGAATATAAATTTAACACGGGCATTTACCTTGATGTGCTGTGCCACAAAACGGACATTTGGGCGATTTAGAATTATCAAAAAGCATACCATTTCTGTTCACAATTAGCGCCTTGACAAGGCTGGAAGCAAATCTACTGTTTTTACTAATGCCTGTTCCCATTCATCTGCTGTCGGGCGAGCAATAGGATTATGCAAGCCGTCAATAAAAAGCTCGTTTAAATAATTCGCTTAAATAAGGGCCAGTAATGGTATAAGGCATTTTTGTGTGTCTTTCCAAGGCTGTTCGCTAGGGTTTAACATTCCCTACTTTTTATACGATTAGAATGATCAGTTGGGTGTTCAATGAATAACGCCTTTTTCTCCCATTCCTAATTCTTCATCACGCTGGCTATCATTCATATCAAAGACTTTATCTCCCCGAAGTGGATGGCGATAAAGTAAATACATATAAATCAAAACAGCTAATGCGTGTAGATCGGTGGTCTCGACTTGGTAATTTTACGTTTCGGATCACTTTTTGTCCAAATGTTGAGTTGCCACTACTTCAGGTGCAATAAAATCAGGTGTTCCCACCCACTGTTGGTGGATGTTTCCCCGGCACAACTAAGCCGTCAATATCAATTAAACTCGCTTGACCAGTTGTTGGATCGATTAAGCAGTTTTTGTAACCTAAGTCACTAGTGACTTAATCCAGCCATATGCATACGGCGAACGGCACGAGCCAGCATCAAGCAGACTTTTCAAATGCAACATCCAATCGCCTAACTCTCGCGAGTCAAGAAACTTATTGCGATTAGATGCACTGGCGAACCATTTACCATCTTTTATCTTTGCCTTTAATGCTCAACATATCGTTATTACAGCTACCATATTGGAAGAAAAAGCAATCACGATAAAAAAAGGGCTCACCACACCAAGTTTTCCTTGATATTCCACTACGGCGGTAGGCCAGCAGAATAATTTTTTTAAGATATTCGCCCCTTCTTGATTAAAGATTTTTCTCGCGATATGTGCCAGTGATCATTTTCTAACCGCTCTTTTTGTAGCAAGATCGGCTGGTTCTCTGGAAGAAAGCAACAACATAATCTTTATTAGGTGAGAACATCACATCTTTCATTCCACCTTGAGCCTTGATTTCATCAACAAATTGAATGGTTTCACCATTTGTTGCAGTGAGCGTAATAACCTTACTCATTACTCAGCTCCTTTTTGAACTTGCACATCACTTGCTTTTTGGAGCGTGATTGTTTTTGTTTCATTGTTCTGAGTAATGTTGGTAGTTCTGACTCTTCATTAGCAAATTCTTGATTATTTTCAGCCACTTGTGGAGCTATCTCATTCACTATTGTTGACTCTTTTCTCCAAAATTTCATTATTCGTTGATGTATAAGTCATCGCTTGCCACTCAGACTGCTGGAATAAATATCGCTAAAGTGCGATCATCGTGTTCTCCTTTTGAGAAGAAATCTAGCCATTCCTTCTAAGGCTTTTTTCTGGTTGCTCTTTTTGTAATGGTTCACGTAATTTTGCCAAAAAGATTTGCCAAGCTTCAAAGGTGTTAGCTGTACATCATTATGAAATTTAGGATCGGAAACGCCATCTGTCATTAATATCAGGATTGGAGGATAATCACGAATATCTGTATAAATACGTGCGGTGATTTTTTTCCGCATTGGCTCAGCTAAGGTTAAAAATTGGGTTTCACCTGAATATTGTCCTGAGTCAACTTCACCCAATAATTTGATTTTTGTATAGCGGGATCAAAGATTGCAGCTGCACCATCTCCCACCCAATAACAAGCAGTGAACCATTTTCCATCGATTAAAGGTAATGTAAACGCAAGTAGTAATGTGCAAGAAAGTGATTTCTGTTCAATAACATAATCTTTTGCCGCTGTTTCTTGAGCAAGATAAGCGGCTTGAACCGCTTCTTAAAACATCACTTTGGTAATATAAGCGAGTTCTTGTTCGTTTTTGGGAAAGTTTTTGGTAGTCCTTACCTTCAATATTCAGTAACTCAAAAATTTATCTTTTGCGGCCTCTACAGCTAGTTTTGAGCCTTGACGAGAAAAATTCTGCACTTCCCTGCACCGTCGGCAACAGCAATGAAATGAAATTTTTGATTTCTCGTGATAGCCGATAGTAAAATCATCATCACAGCACGTTCCTTTCATTGCGTGAGTACGTCCGCGCATACGTGCTGCGATTAGTTGTCCTAAGTCTGTGGAAATCTCGCTACTTGCACCGTCTGGTTTCCAAAAACGGCTATTTTTTATCGGAAGGAATGTTCTTCCATAAATATTTTGGATTAGGATTGATAAAAAGGGTTGAGGTGCTGTATTACCGTCAGTAAGTTGAAAAGTCAGTAAAAATTCACCGCTCTTTTATCGGTATATTCATCTAATGCTTGCGCATCTACATTCCAAGTTAATCCCAATGTCCTCTTCGAATTTTTAGAGATTGAATTGTAGGAAATCATTGGTTTTTGGTAAAAATAAGGTTCATCTTGTTTTTGCATTTGGCAATGTAATGATAAGATCTTTTTATGTACTGGTGTCATTTCTGTTGGTTGAATGATCAACATATTATTTTTCCAATGATGTTATGTTTTTAGCTTTCCTGAAAAACGTTGCCATATTTCACAAATATGGGATATTAATGTCTGATTTTGACTGGCAAAGGCATCAAGATATTTTTTTCATCAGCCTGATTTAACCAAGATTTTTTATTTTTCTAATTGTTCGGTTGCATTCATCCCCTAGCCCCTTGCACGCGTAATATCAAAAATCAGCACCGTCGGTTTCATCATTAAAATACAAGGTTTCATTACAACCAGGGCAGACGACTTCTTTTTCGCCGTTAGCACAGAAAATTTGCCCACAGTTGCACACTACACAAACCAAAAGCAGCTCCACAATGGGGACAACCGCCACCACCCCATAATTGTGAGGTAGAAATTTTGCTGTAATTTGGGCGATGATCAGACCAATCTACGTAATCTTTTTCAGCAGGGTAAACACCAACATATTGAAAAAAATCGCATTATCAAGCGGACTGTTTTCAAGCCGTTCATATTTCATTAAATAAGGCAATTTCACCTTGCTACATTTACCTACGATGATTGCATAATTTTTCATCTAAAAGCGACCGCTTGCTCTTTTTCTTTAATCAAAGAAATCGCACAGCTTTCTAAAAATTTCTTTATTCAGTGATATAGGCAATTCCACACCCAGCGAGCGACTTTGACTTAGAATGGAATCCGCAACAGATTCACATAAAGCACGGTAAACTTTTTCTATATCTTCATCATCTAGTCGATAGGTTAAATCACTAATTTCACTTAATGTATCAAGGTTGGCAAATTTACCAATGCCAATATTGATTAGCTCGACTTTATTTTGAAAAATGGTGTTTCCAGCGAGAAATAGCTTGTGCAGGATCATCTGTTGGCGAACCGTCTGACATAATGTAAATCAATGGTTTCCAATCCCCCTTTTTTCTCTGGTGTACTACGCACAATATCTTTTTCTAAAGAATCCATTAAATGATTCAGTGCTGCACCAATAGATGTTCCAGAACCAATCGGCAAACGAGGTGGGTAAAACTCATTAATTCCGTTAATGGTGCAAGCGTACCAGCCGCCCCAGCAAATGCGATCACAGAAAGATAAACAGATTCTAACGCGTAAGGATCACGGCGAAGTTGATTAACCAAGCGGCTAATGCCTTCTTGCATTTTGACGAAGATTTTTCGCCAGCCATACTTTCGGAGATATCAACAACAAGATAAACAGGTAAACGACGCATAATTTCTCCTAAAATACAACAGTGATTTCATCAGGTGGAGGAGGGAGATCATTGCTTGTTGAGCCCACACTGACGCTGGTTTGAGCAACCGAAGCAGAAACCCATTGGAAGAACTGTGCAAAGCTATTTGCATCCATTGTATCGAGTGATACCACGGTATCCGTTAATTTTTAAGATGTTTGGATCCGCTTTTGGACCTGCTGCACAAGCGACAACGTTGCCAAAAATTTAAGGCTTTAATTTGTGGAATGGCGAGTTCATAAGCTAATGTATCGGAAGGTTTTTCCGTCTGTGAGTAAAATTAAAAATCGGTCGCCAATCGCCTTTTTTTGTTCAGATGTAGCAAGAATACGATCTTTTTAACCGCTTGTGAGATTTCTTCTAACATTTTTGCTGAAGAAAGGTTGCCTCCACTATCAGGGCAACTAATGGTCAGCAATACCACATCTTCAAGTGCGGTTAATGGCAGCACATTTTTATTTGCGTATCAAATGTTGAAATGGAGAGATACACACTTTCTAATGCATAAGGATTTTTGTCGTAAGGCGGAAAGCAGTGATTGCAAACCAACATTCACTGCTCAATTGGCTCTCCTTTCATTGAGCCAGAAGTGTCAATACAAATATACGTGAGTAATCTTCTTGCCATAATTCTCACCGAACCATTTATAAAAACAATGTTTAATTCTGCTGGTGGTGGCGGTAATTCACCCTAATCCGCCCACATCTTTTTGTTAAGATCGACTTTTTGGCTTGAAACAGAAATCGATGCAGAAACCCATTTAAAGAAGGCTTTTAATTGAATTTGCATCAGCAGTATCTAATGACACCACGCTTTCTGTAATTTGTTTTAATACGTTGGTATCAGCTCCGGCACCGGCTGCACAAGCGACAAAAGTTCCTGTTTTCACCGTTTTTAATGCATTAATTCCTTTCTGCAAATCGTCAGTTGGTACACCATCTGAAAGTAAAAATACAACTGGTTTCCAGTCACCTTTTATTTCCGCAGATCCTTTTTGTACCTCGCGATTGATACAATCTGTAAGTAAAGTTAATGCTTCGCCCATTGATGTTAAGCCTGATGCTTTCAATAGTTTGGAAGCTGAAAGCTTATTAGCTCCGTTAGTGGTGTAACTTGTTTGGCTTTGCTATCAAAAGTAATCACAGATAGATAAGCCGTTTCTAATGCGTAAGGATCTTGACGTAATGCAGAAACTAGCATTTGTAAACCATTACGCACAGATTCAATAGCCTCGCCCATCATTGAGCCAGAAGTGTCGACTAATAAATAAACAGGTAAACGACGCATAAATTTCTCCTAATAGCAATTTTGTGTTGGTATCCCATTTTTACGATTTAGTTCCATTGCAGCTTCACAAGCAGAACGTGATTGTTTTCCTGCGCAATTTTGATTAAACCAATTTATCATTTGTGAATGTTGAGCTATTTTTTGGTTATAAGCATTTACTGATGCACTCGAATATTGATCAACATAAGTATTTTGAAGTGAATCACCTAACCATTTTGATTGGTTATAGATTTCAACATATTTCTCCATTTGTTCATCACTAATAACCGGAACATGCCCCTCGTAGAAGATGTTGGTGGGGCAACATAATATTGATTAGCCATTGTATTAATGGAAATTAAACTGATTGAAAGTAGTATTAATTTTTTAGTAACCATATAGATTATTCCTGTTCTTTGTCAGGGAAAAATAAATGAAGCAATAACTCCTATTAGCAAAACACCTAATACAATATAAAGACTTACGTTTGCTGGAATATGAATACCTGTATCAAATACCGCATGATTCCAAGATTGAATTCCATTTTGATACCAATAAAGAACAATAAAGGCAATGACAGCTTTTTCGAGGTGAACAAGATATTTTTGTGAGTGCAGCAAGAATAAAATAGAGACTACGTAATCCTAGAATCGCGAAAATCATTGCAGAATAAACGAGTAATGGTTCTTGAGTAACAGCAATAACAGCAGGTACTGAGTCAAAGGCAAATGCAACATCAGATGTTTCAATAGCCATTAAACATAAAAATGCAGGCGTTGCGTAACGAAAACCTTGACGAGTAACGGAAACTATTTGATCTGCATTTAATTCGTTATTTTTACAAAGAATTTTTCTTGCACTAGTTTTTGGGAAAACAGGCATTATTTTTCCCTACCAAACGAACACTCCAGTGATGAGTATAGTCTTCAATTTCTTCTTCATTATCATCTCCGCCTCGTAACATTTTCCAACCACTCCAAAGTACAAATGCAGCAAAGATAAATCCAATCCAAGGACTGGCGGCAAATAATCCTGTTCCAATCACAACGAAAATAGCTCGGAAAATCAATGCGCCTAAGATTCCCCAATAAAGAATACGGTGTTGAAGGTGATCTTTGATACCAAAAAGATGTAAAGATTGCAACAAATACCATCAAGTTATCAATGGATAAACTTTTTCAAGTACATAACCGGCAAGATAGAGATCTCGCCCATTCCGGCTCAAAGCGGAAATAAAGATAAAAGTAGAACGATAATGCCAATGAAATCCAAAAAAATTGACCAAAGCGCGGCATTTTTACGGTAATTTCTTTTACTATGTCGGTGAGAAACTAAGTCAATATAAATTGAGAATAAAATTGCACAGAAGAAAACAACCAAAACCTCGAAAAGGAAATCCAAAATGATGCATAGATGAAACCTAAAATGAAAAATATATAAACCAATACAGTTTATATAAAAACCTAAATGGTTTACAAGATCTTTTTGGATTTCGTCATAATTATTTTTCATTATGAAAATATTAAGTGAAAAAGAAAAATTTAGTGCACGTTTAAAAACTAGCTCTTTCAGCAATGGCTATGCAGAATTTGAAGACAAGTGAAATAGCAACTAAATTTAATTTACAACACCCAAATGAGTCTGTTACTCAACAAGCCGTACATAAATGGCTTAATGGTTTGGCTATTCCATCAATGGATAAAAATTGAAACATTATCTAAGTGGTTATCAGTTAAACCAGAATGGTTGCGTTACGGTGTGGGTGATAATGAAAAATGACAATGTTAGATGAAGTTTTGTTGAAGATGATTATTGGACTATCGGAACAGCAAAAAAATCAGCATTAATTGCTTTTTATTAGTTCTTTTCAAAAATAAACTCTAATTAAAATTATATCACAATGAGAGCGGTAAAAATTATATGGATTTTTCACCGCACTTTTATTTTTATTAAGGACAAGGTTTACTCACCATAATTTCGATAACTTGTCTGTCGATATGTCGCATGCTTTTTGATGCAATAGCACATAGGTTATCAATGGTTCGATCAAGATCATGTTCGACAATCCCTTCGTTGCCTGTAACATGGGTTTCGTCCATTGCCATAAGTACTGATTTATAGCCTGGAAGCAACGCTGGTTGAGACTTTCATGGCACAGCTATTGGCTGCACCATCACAGATGATGCCACTAATATCGCCAATCATACTGCAAATGCCCATGCTGGCTGTTTCAAATTTGCCTGTGAGTAAATAAGCAATACCTGCGCAACTTCCCATTGATGCCGTAGTTACAGCACAAAGTGCGGAGAGTTTTGGTAATTTACTATGAATATAAATGGCCATTAAGTGAGATAAGAAAAAGTGCACGGATTCGTTTTTCCTCACTCACCTTGAGATAATCTGCAACAACGACAACAGGCATCGTTGCCGCAATTCCTTGATTGCCCGAGCCCGAATTGCTCATCGCAGAGCAAAGTTGCTCCACCCATTCTTGCATCTGATGCGGCTGTGGTTTCAATCATAATTTTGCTTAGCAAATCATCAGAAATTAAACCGCTACCCACTTGTTTTCTTAACGTTCGACCAATATGCAAGCCATAATTTTCTCGCAAACCTTCATCTGAAAGCGCTCTATTAAGCTCTGCAGCTTGACTAATAAAACGAATTTTTCTAATTCAACCACATTGGAAAAATTCAAAAATCTCGCGTGCACTAATTTGTTTGAAAACTTCATATGATCGCAATTAGTACATTCATCTTCCACTTTCTGAAAAATGATTTCACCATTTTTGATCAAAAATAACATTGGTATGCTGATCTTGAATTGCGACTTTCACGTAATCATTATCGGCAAATAATGTTGATTCTGAATATAAAATATGTTCGGTTTGATGAATATCTACACTCACTAATTTTTTGTTCAAGCATAGATTTAGCGGCAATAACTTGTTCTGGCGTAATATGTTTTAATACTTCTAAACCGCCATCTGGATTACCGCCCAATGCGCCAATTGCCGCAGCAATAGGTAATCCCACCATACCTGTTCCTGGCACTGCAACACCCAATCCATTTTTCATGAGATTAGGTGAGACTTTAGCTCAATGCGTTCAGGTGTTTTTGCCCAAATATTTCGCCGCTGTAGCAGATGCGAGCGCAAGAGAAATGGGTTCAGTACAGCCTAGGGCTGGCACAACATCATGTTTAACGATGTGGAGTAATGGTTTTTCAATTTCGTTAAGTCTTTCTTGATTCATAAAAATTCTTTTTAATTTGTTAAATACTGTCTTCTTTCTCTATGACTAATATACGCGCTTTCACCTTGTGGATGAGCAACATGTTCGGTACCGATACCCGCATAAAAAATATCACCCGTATGGAGCAATACGGCTTTCTCTTGACCATCTTCTTTTGTAGCGCATTTTCCACCGTACCATCCATGACAGCAAAGACTTCTTCACCGTCATTGATATGCCATTTGTAAGGTTTATCTGTCCAGTGCAGACGCACCGAAATACCATTCATATTGGTAATATCGAGGGCTCCCCAAGCACGTTCTGCCGTAAAAGTGGCGACTTTTTAATAACTTTATTCATGATTAAACTCCTTAGTGCGCTTTTATCCCAATTTTTGTCCAACACCCACTTCCACAATCAATGGAACAACTAATTCAGCAGCGGCTTCCATGTGTTGTTTAATTTGCTCACGGAAAAATTCTACTTTTTCTGACCGCACTTCAAACACTAATTCATCATGTACTTGCATAATCATTTCAATATCTGGATCGTGACGGATTACTTCATCAATTTTAATCATCGCTCGTTTAATAATATCCGCAGCCGTGCCTTGCATCGGTGCATTTATCGCTACGCGTTCTGCTCCTTTACGACGCATTGCATTGCTAGAATTAATATCAGGTAAATATAAACGGCGACCAAATAGCGTTTCCACGTAGCCTTGTACTTTCGCTTTTTCACGAATATCGGTCATAAATTGCTGTACGCCAGGGTAGCGTTGGAAATATAAATCCATATATTTTTGTGCATCTGGACAGGGAAATACCCAGTTGGCGTGAGAGTCCAAAGGCGGACATTCCATAAATTAAGCCGAAATTAATTGCTTTTAGCATTGCGACGTTGCTCGCTGGTGACTTCATCTAATGATACGCCGAAGATTTCAGCTGCGGTGGAGCGATGAATATCCTTGCCTTGAGAGAGGCGTTAATTAAGCCTTGATCGCCCTGAAAGATGCGCCATAATGCGTAACTCAATTTGAGAATAGTCAGCGGCGACAATAGAATAACCTTCACGTGCGATAAAATGCTTGTCGAATACGACGACCTTCTTCATTCCGAATTGGAATATTTTTGTGAGTTTGGATCAGCTAGATGATAAACGTCCTGTCGCCGTCACCGCTTGATGATAAGAGGTATGCACTCGGCCCGTTTGTGAATTGACCATTTGAGGCAGTTTATCCGTGTAAGTGGATTTGAGCTTTGCTCAACCCACGATGTTCAACCAAAAATTTTTGGTAATTCATGACTATAGGCTAATTCTTCCAATACTTCGTTCGTTGAAGGCGCACCTTTTTGGCGTTTTTGTAAAACAGGTAGCCCAAGTTTATCGAACAAAAATTTCTTGTAATTGTTTGGTTGAGGCCAAATTAAATGGCTGCCCCGCTAATGCGTAAGCTTGTTCCTCAAGTGCGGTTAATCTTGAGGCAATTTCGTTAGATTGCATAAAGAGAGCATCACTATCAATCAAAAACGCCTGTACGTTCCATACGAGAAAGCACATGAAGTAATGGTAATTCCATTGTTTTATACAATTCAACAAGCGTTGGTTCTTCTTGCAGTTTCAACCACAGTGCTTTGTTGTAATTTCATGGTCACATCAGCATCTTCTGCTGCGTATTCAGTGGCTTGTTCTAATGGAATTTGATTAAACGTAAGCTGCCCTTTCCCTTTTCCTGCAATGCTTTCAAATTCTATAGTCTCATGCCCTAAATAACGTTTAGCTAAATCGTCCATATTATGACGACCTGTACTATTTAGCGTATAAGAAAAGCAGCATCGTATCAAATTCAACACCTTGTAATTCAATGCCATGACGGGCAAAAAAATACTTTCATCAAATTTAATATTTTGTCCAATTTTGTGAATGTCAGGATTTTCTAAAATGGGTTTGATAGCCGCAAGTGCGGTCGATTTTTCGAGTGTTTTTGGCGCATCCAAATAATCCAATTGCAATGGTAAATAAGCGAGCTTCACCATTTTCAAGAGCAAAAGAGATACCCACTAAATTCGCAGACATATAATCAAGGCTGTCTGTTTCAGTATCCACTGCAATGAGTTTTTGCTGCATTGAGTTTTTCAATCCAGCGCGTTAAATCAGCTTGAGTGAGCAAGGTTTCATATTTTTGTACGATCGATTTGAATTTTTAGGCGTATTTTTCCACCTCACTATTTCCCACCGAATTTTTGAGCAGGTGAGGGTCGCTTGATACTGATTCATTTTTCACAGGGCTGTTCAGTGGTTTGGGTAATGGAGTCAGCACCATTCATCACTTCATTAAGCCAGCGTTTAAATTCATAGCGAGCAAAAATATTCGATGAGTTGATCGTTTTTGCTTTCTCCAAGCAACAATTCATCTGTTGTCACGTTAAGTTCAACATCCGTTTTGATGGTTGCTAATGTATAAGAAAGATCAGCATTGTTTTTCTGCCAATAATTTTTCACCTAATTTTTCGCCCCACGAATTGGCAATTCCGCTACTTTTTCAAGATTGGCATAAATCTCAGCCATACTCTCCCGATGCCTTGTAGTAAACCAAGTGCAGTTTTTCGCCAACGCCAGCAACGCCCGGAATGTTATCTGCACTATCGCCCATGAGTGCTAGATAATCAATGATGAGTTCAGGTGGAATACCGTATTTTTCAATCACGCCCTCGCAATCCAATAGGCTATTATTCATAGTGTTGATGAGCATAATATTGTCATCCACCAACTGTGCCATATCTTTATCGCCAGTACTAATGAGCACTTTTTTACCCAAACGAGATGCTTGTAGTGCAAGTGTGCCGATCACATCATCAGCTTCAACTCCTTCCCACCACTAAAAGCGGAATCCCCAGTGCACGAATCATATCGTGCAAGGCTGAATTTGTTTGCGTAAATCATCAGGCATTGGTGGACGGTGAGATTTATATTGTTCAAACATTTCATCACGAAATGTTTTTCCTTTTGCATCAAAAACAACGGCTATATGGGTGGGTTGCACTTGTGAGATGAGGCTTTTTAACATATTTAACACGCCGTACATCGCACCTGTTGGCTCACCTGCGGTATTAGTTAAAGGAGGAAAGGCATGAAATGCACGATATAAATAAGAAGAACCATCCACTAATACAAGTGGATTTGCTGCAATTTGGACCATAAAAATCTTGTTTTAAACTGAAAAATGCGGGCATTATAGCGTAATTTATGGTGATGAGCGAACGGGGATTCAATGTAAAATTTGTGACGAACGTTTTTGCTATGGCATAATATCAGCCACTCAAATATTTAATTTAAGGAAATCAAATGTCGTTAAAATTGGTCGAAATTTTAGTTTTGGGTCAGGTCTTGCGTTTAAACGTGCCCGTTGAACAAGAAGAATTATTGCGCCAAGCTGCCCGTAATTTAGATGTATTGGTTTCTGAAATGAAAGAAAAGACAGGTCTTATTCAGCTTGATCGTGTGCTTTCTATTGTGGCGCTTAATTTGAGTTTTTGAATTAAGCCAAGATAAAGCGGCTAAAATTGAAGAAGTATTGAGAACGGGTATCCAACAATTAGACCATTCGTTAGAAAATATCCGTGTAAATAAAGAACAATATTAAATTGGAAAGTGTGGTGAAATAGGGCTGAGATTTTTCAAATTAAAATATGTGAGTTAATTCAGCGCAATCCGTTAAAAATCACTTAAGTCACCGCCATATTCTTTAGATTCTTCTCTCCAAGATCAATAAATACCTAAAACTAATTTGTGTTATCACACTCTTTTGTCGTTTTATAATCAACTCGTTAAAATTGACAAATAAATGCTAGTCAATACTGAGAATTTGGGCTAGTATAAACCTATAAGAATTACCTGGAGTGTTCGTCAGTAGGCTATGTCCCTGAGCCGATACTTTAAATCTTATAAATTGGTTTCCTATCGTTGGTGTGTAGAGCAACCTTGACTCGTTCATTGGGCTAAGAAACCTGAAAACGGTATCAACTGATTTCCTTGAACCGTCGGGTTCAAGGACTACTGCCCGCAGCGGCACTCTGGGTCCTATCTTCTCCTTTTCATGTCTATGAATAATCAAAAACGCCAGCAAATCCGCGCTGAAATTCGAAAAATACGAGCAAATTTAACCGCACTTCAACAGAAAAAGCTGAACAATCAGTTACTCAACAGGCGTTAAATCTTATCGAGCAACGACTGGCCAAAAATATTGCATTATATTTTTTTCTTTTTGATGGTGAAATTTCTACGAAAAGCCTTAATCCAATCCCTTTGGGCGCAAAACAAAAATGTGTATTTGCCTGTTTTACATCCTTTTACTAAACACCATTTATTGTTTTTACGCTATTTACCTGATACGCCAATGAAACAAAATCAGTTTGGTATTTTGGGAGCCAAAGCTGAATGTTCAAAATGTTTTTGCCATTAAATGAACTGGATATTTTATTTACGCCATTGGTGGCTTTTTGATAAACAGGGAAACCGACTTGGCATGGGCGGTGGATTTTATGATCGCACGTTACAGAATTGGCAAAATAAGTCTTTTATTCCAGTTGGTTTAGCGCATCAATGTCAGCAAGTAGAAAAATCTTCCCACCGAGCATTGGGATGTCCCTCTATTCGATATTTTGGTGGGTTGAAACCTATCATCAAATTTTTATTGATAGATAAAATCAAAAATATTTCAATTTTTCTCTTGAAATCCTTTTCAAACGATCTTACTTAATTTGAGCAAACGGCGAAAGCCAAAACCAAATTGAGGAAACTGTATGAACATTGAAAAATTTACGACAAAAATTCCAAGAAGCTTTAAGAGAAGCACAATCACTTGCTATCGGAAAAAGACAATCAATTTATTGAACCCGTGCATTTATTAACCGCACTTTTTAAATCAACAGGGTGGCTCTATTGCGCCAATTTTAACTGCAAGTGGCGTAAATGTGGCGTTATTGCGTAATGAATTAAAGACTGAACTAAATAAATTGCCGCAAGTTATTGGCAATGGCGGTGATGTCCAACTTTCACGCCAGCTCATTAATTTACTTAATCTATGTGATAAATTTGCACAACAAAAACCAAGATAAAATTTATTTCGAGCGAATTGTTTTTGCTTGCAGCTTTTAGAAGAACGAGGAGCGATCAGCGATATTTTTGAAAAAGTGCGGTGCGAAAAAGAACAAATTTCGCAAGCCATCCAGCAAATTAGAGGGGGACAAAACGTGAACGATCAAAAATGCAGAAGAAAGCAGACAAGCATTAGAAAAAAATATACGATTGATTTAACTGCTCGTGCAGAAAGTGGCAAACTTGATCCTGTAATTGGGCGTGATGAAGAAATTCGTCGAGCCATTCGAGTATTACAACGTCGTACCAAAAACAATCCCAGTATTAATCGGTGAGCCTGGTGTAGGTAAAACCGCTATAGTGGAAGGTTTGGCACAACGTATTGTTAATGGTGAAGTACCAGAAGGTTTGAAAAATAAACGCGTACTTTCATTAGATATGGGCGCATTGATTGCCGGTGCGAAATACCGCGGTGAATTTGAAGAACGCTTTAAAAGCTGTTTTTAAATGAGTTATCAAAAGAAGAAGGTCGCGTGATCCTCTTTATTGATGAAATCCATACTATGGTTGGTGCAGGTAAAACTGACGGTGCAATGGATGCCGGTAACTTATTAAAAACCAAGTTTTAGCGCGCGGTGAATTGCACTGTGTGGGTGCAACAACACTAGACGAATATCGTCAATATATCGAGAAAGATGCTGCACTTGAGCGTCGTTTCCAAAAAGTCTTTGTGGACGAGCCTAGTGTAGAAGATACCATTGCGATCTTACGTGGTTTGAAAGAACGTTATGAGATCCATCACCATGTGGATATTACTGACCCTGCGATTGTCGCAGCAGCAACGCTTTCACATCGTTATATTTCTGATCGTCAGTTACCAGATAAAGCGATTGATTTGATCGATGAAGCAGCGTCTAGCATTCGTATGGAAATAGATTCTAAAACCTGAACCGCTTGATCGCCTTGAACGTCGTATTATCCAACTAAAATTGGAACAACAGGCGTTACAAAAAGAAGAAGACGAAGCAAGTCGTAAACGTTTAGAAATGTTAGAGAAAGAATTGGCTGGAAAAGAACGTGAATATGCTGAACTTGAAGAAGTGTGGAAATCTGAAAAAGCAACGCTTTCGGCTCTCAACATATTAAACAAGAATTAGATACTGCAAAAACCGAACTAGAACAAGCTCGTCGCGCGGGTGATTTAGCTAAAATGTCTGAGTTGCAATATGGCGCATCCCTGCTCTTGAAAAAGCAACTCGAGCAAGCTGAAAACCGGCGAGGGAAAAGAAATGACACTTTTACGCTATCGTGTCACGGATGAAGAAATCGCAGAAGTGCTTTCTAAAGCCACAGGCATTCCAGTATCAAAAATGATGGAAGGTGAGAAAGAAAAACTCTTACGTATGGAAGATGAACTACATAAACGTGTGATTGGCCAAGAAGAAGCGGTTGATGCCGTCGCGAACGCGATTCGTCGTAGTCGTGCAGGTCTTTCCGATCCTAATCGCCCAATTGGTTCTTTTCTTGTTCCTGGGGCCAACAGGTGTAGGTAAAACAGAACTTTGCAAAACTTTGGCTAAATTCTTGTTTGATAGTGAAGATGCGATGGTACGCATTGATATGTCAGAGTTTATGGAAAAACACAGTGTCTCTCGTTTAGTTGGGGCTCCTCCAGGTTATGTTGGTTATGAAGAAGGTGGTTATTTAACTGGAGCTGTTCGTCGTCGTCCGTATTCAGTAATCTTGTTAGATGAAGTTGAAAAAGCCCATGCGGATGTGTTCAATATCTTATTACAGGTGTTGGATGATGGTCGTTTAACTGACGGGCAAGGTCGTACTGTGGACTTCCGTAACACCGTGGTGATTATGACCCTAACTTGGGTTCTGATTTAATTCAGGGCAGCAAAGACGAAAGTTATAGCGAAATGAAAGGCCTTAGTGATGTCTGTGGTGAGCCAGCATTTCCGTCCAGAATTTATCAACCGTATTGATGAGACAGTGGTATTCCATCCGCTTGGTAAAGAGAATATTCGTGCGATTGCAAATATTCAATTAGAGCGCTTAGCAAAACGTATGGAAACTCGTGGTTACGAATTGGTGTTTACCGATGCTTTATTAGATTTCATTGGTGAAGTGGGTTACGACCCACTTATGGCGCACGTCCATTGAAACGTGCAATTCAACAAGAGATCGAAAACAGCTTGGCACAACAAATTCTATCTGGGGCATTATTACCTGGTAAGGTTGTTACCATTGATTACGCCAACTCAGAGTTCAAGCTAGACAATAGGGTGTTAAAAAGTGCGGTAAATTTACCGCACTTTTTCTTATGAACCTAAACGCTGACGTACAATTTCAAATAAACATATCCCTGTTGCAACAGATACATTTTAATGATGAAACTGAACCAGCCATTGGAATGCTAATCAGCTGATCGCAATGTTCACGCGTTAAACGACGCATTCCTTCGCCTTCTGCTCCCCATAACAAGTGCTAGTGGCCCTGTCGTTTGTTTTGATAAATGGTTTCAGTTGCTTCGCCAGCAGTGCCAACCACCCAAATATTATGATTTTGCTGTAAATCGCGTAGTGTACGAGAAAGGTTGGTTACACGAATTAACGGTACGGTTTCTGCCGCGCCACAAGCAACTTTACGCGCGCGATAGATGTTAATTGTGCCGATTTATCTTTTTGAGTACGATTACGCCCACTGCGCCCGCTGCATCAGCTGTTCGTAAACATGCTCCCAAGTTGTGTGGATCCGTCACGCCATCCAAAAACTAATAAAAGCGGATTTTGTTTATTCACAAGAATTTCATCAAGATCATTTTCATTAAGTTCTTTTTGCTGCTTGTACTGGAGCAATAACACCTTGATGAACTTCGCCATCAGCTTTTTATCAAGCGTTTGTCGATTAACGAATTGCACGTCAATTCCCAGGGAATAAAGCTCATTTAAGAGTGGCTGTAGACGTTTATCTTCACGTCCTTTAAGTACGAAGACTTCAATTCAAAACGTTCTGGCGAATGGGTTAAAATACTATTAACAGCATGAATGCCGTAGATTTATTCTGACATAAATTTCTCTTTTTCTTATTTGAATTTTTAATTCATTCTTACAATAGGAAGTGAATTATTTTTCGTTTTCTAGATGTTTTTCTTCGAAACTTCTTTCTTTTTACCGCACTTTTTCGTTTCTGGGATGTTTTTAGACGGTAGTTCTTAAAGACTTTCTTAGCTTTTTCTTTCGCGGTTTTTCCAGCTCGACGAGGTTTACGTTCACTCCCCATCAGCGAGAAATCGACCATTTTATTTTCTAAATGTACCAGCTTCAACTTTGATGTGAACTTTATCGCCTAAGCGATATTGCATCCCGCTATTTTTCACCAATTAAACGCTGTTTTGCGCATCGAATTGGTAATAATCGTTTTCTAAAGCCGAAATATGAACCAAACCATCGATGAATAAATCATCTAAGCGTACAAACATAAACCAAATCCAGTCACAGATGAAATAACACCGCTAAATTCACCACCAACACGATCTTGCATATATTCACATTTCAGCCAATCTGCCACTTCACGAGTTGCGTCGTCAGCACGGCATTCGGTCATTGAACAGTGATTGCCAAGTAAATCCATTTCATCAAAAGAGTAATGATAACCGCCAGTATCAGTTGTTTTGACGTTTTGCGCCTTGTTCTTTAGCGAGTAAATACTTGATGCCTCGATGAAGTGTTAAGTCTGGATAACGGCGAATTGGTGAAGTAAAAGTGTGCATACTCTTTCCAAAGCCAAACCAAAGTGCCCAATATTATCAGCGTGATAGACAGCTTGGCTAATGAACGTAGCAACATTGTTTGAATAAGTTCATGATCAGGTCGTTCTTTAACTTTTTCCAAGAGGCAGCATAGTCTTTTTTTGTGGTTGGTTTTAATCCGCCTTCTAAAGTTAAACCAAACTCACTTAAGAAAGTGCGGAAAGATGTTAATTTTTCTTCGCTCGGGGTGGCATGAATACGATATAACGCAGGCTCTTTATGTTTTTCCATAAAATTGGCTGCTGCGATATTCGCAAGAATCATACATTCCTCAATGATTTTGTGGGCATCATTACGAACAACAGGTTCAATACGCTCGATTCGCCCCATTGCATTGAAAATAAAACTTAGTTTCAATGGTTTCAAAATCGATCGCACCACGTTGATGACGCGCACCAAGCAAAAGCTTGATAGAGTTTATAAAGTTCTTCTAAATGAGGCACTAAGCGTGAATAACGAGCGTAATTCTTCATCGCCTTTGAGCATTTTTGCTACTTTGGTATAAGTGAGGTCGGGCGTGAGAATTCATCACCGCTTCATAAAAACGATAATCTGTGAGCTTACCTTTGGCAGAAATTTGCATCTCACACACCATACACAAACGATCCACTTATGGGTTAAGAGAGCATAAAGCCGTTCGATAAAAATTTCAGGTAGCATGGGTACAACTCGGTTTGGAAAATAGACCGAGTTACCACGATTATGCAGCTTCCCACATCTAAAAGCGGAACGTAAACGTACGTAATAACTAACATCCGCAATCGCTACCCAAAGTTTCCAGCCTTTTGCCATGTTTTTCACAATAAACAGCATCGTCAAAATCGCGAGCATCTTCACCATCAATGGTCACAAGCGGGTAAATTTCTGTAAATCCACGGCCTTTTTGGCACCTTCAGGGACTTCTTCAGTGAATTTTTACGTATTTTTCCACCGCACTTGAAACTTATGGGGAATATCGTGATTACGCAAGGCGATTTCCACTTCCATTCCTTTCGCCATATTATCGCCTAGAATTTCAGTGATTACGCCAATTGGTTGGCTAAAACTGGCAGAGCGTTCTTGCAATTCGACAACGACAACTTGTCCCATTCAGTGCGCCATTACGATGTTCATTTGGCACGAGAATATCTCGGCCGATTCTGTTGTCATCAGGCACCACATAGCTAAAACCGTTTTCTAAGAAAAAGCGACCCACAATTTGTTTTTTACGACTTTCTAATACGCGTACAATTCGTACTTCACGGCGACCACGACGATCTAATCCTGCAGGCTGAGCTAAAACAAAATCTCCATGCATGACTCTTTTGCATTTGATGGTTTGGAATGAATAAATCATCTTTTTGCCATCGACCTGTAAAACCCAAAACCTTCGCGATGACCAATTACCGTGCCTTTAAATAAATCTAATTTTTTTCTGGTAAGGCATAGCGTTTACGTTTGGTGAACACTAATTGGCCGTCATTTTTCCATCGCTCGTAATCGGCGACGCATCGCCTTCCTATTTTGCTCTTCATTTCTCGAATGGAAAGTGCGGTCAAAATTTCATCCCGATTCATTGGCAGCATTATTGTCTCGAATAACACTTAAAATGAACTCACGACTCGGGATTGGATTGCCGTATTTTTCCAATTCTCGTTTGTAATGAGGATCTTGGTTGATTAAGTTTTTTACGTGTCGTCATTATTTTTACAGTTTTAAAAGTGCGGAGAGTTTGACACTGTAGGGGGATAATGCAGGAGAAGAAAAATCTGCACTCGTGATGAGTGCAGATAGAAAAGTGAATTAAGCTGATTTTTGGTAAAGCCAATATAGGCGCAGAATATAAATCCAAGAACTAAAGCATAAGGCGTGAATTCACCAATGCCAGCACCTGAGCAGCAAGGCTTAAACGATGCAGCAGCGGCACCTAAAAGCATACCAAGCACAAAAAAATAGCGGAGTCATTATCACCTTCACCAAGATGAGACCAAATGTTTGCCTGGGCAACCACCGCCAAGGGCAGAGAGATAATCCGCAAAGTGCCATGCCGAGGAAGTTCCAAAGATATTGATTATGTGCACCAGGTTGTTGTTCAAAACCCTAAATGGAATTGACCAAGTAAAGCATTTGTAATTGCGGCAAATACCACCAGAGCGATGACACCATTCAATAATGAAGAATCACGGAATAGAATAAAAATTACGGAATGCGCCAATTGAGCAAAAACGTGATTTTTGCATTAATACGCCTATGATTAGCCCGCTCTGCTAAAGATAATGCCCAAAAATGCAGTAGTTGTGTTCCAGAGGCCTTTTTGTGAGAAATAAAAGCGGTAAACCTTCCTAAAAACTAAATTGTGTGATAACGCCAATAAAGTAATAAACCCGCGATAATGACAGAAATCCAGCCAGTAACAGGAGCTTGTTCTTTTGCTTTTGCCGAGCGAAAATCCTCGATTGTTAAAGAAAATTCCGCCTAGTGCGCCGACAACATAAACCGGACAATACCCGCAATCGCAGATAAATCGCCTCCGCCTAGACGCAAATAGTGCGCGCCATGGACAACCTCAAGAATGTTAGGGCACCAACTCATAGCAAATGCCCCTAAAATTAAGCGAATAAATGGCGATGAACCACCACGAGCACGGAATTCTTTTTCGCAAATAATGCACTCACTAACGCGCTGAAAAATTAATCCGATGAGCTCGGGGCGTGATGTATTGAAAGTGGAGCGGCTTGATGTAAGCCAATGGAGCCAGCTGTATCGCGTAAGAAACAGGCTGCGCAGAATCCCATGTTGCCGGGATTTCCGCTATGAGTAAGTAGTGGAGCGATGATGCAAGTGCGGCACCTGCAACCACAGGCCATTTTGATCCTTTCATAATGAAACCCTTGTGATATCTAAAGTTAAACTAAATTGTGTGCTCTCGAATACTCGAAAAGCACGTTCATTTTAATCTAAGAAGTTAAATGGTAAAGAATGTTTTTGATGAAAAGATGAGATAAATCAAAATTTTGGTAGGAAGAAAGTGCGGTAAAAATTTTTATTGATTGTCGTAATGAAAATAAAAGATCTATACTAACTGCGTTCATTTTTACTCGGAAGATACGATGACAGAACGTTCAGCCAATATCATTACCCACGATCCTTTTGGTAGCTTGCTTGGATATGCACCTGGTGGCGTGGCAATTTATTCCTCAGATTATAATACTGCAGATGATAAAGAGTTCCCGAATGATGCCGCATTTCGCAGTTATCTAGGGCGAGAATATATGGGCTAGTAAATGGCGTGTGTGGAATTTGCACGTCGTTATTTATATCTCAATCATGGCGTTGTGTTTGCCGATGTCGGTATGGCGTACGAGATCTTTTCTTTACGTTTTTACGCCAAGTAGTGAATGATGCCTTGTTGCCCTTTGCAGGCATTTGCTCAATGGTTGCAAACGTAAACCTAAAGCAGGTTCCTTATTAATTTGGCAAGAAGGGGCGAATTTAAACACACGGGGCATGTGGCGATTATCACCGAGGTGTTGCCCTGATCGTATTCTGAATCGCCGAGCAAAATGTGATTCATTCCCGTTTGCCGAGTGGTCAGCAATGGACACGCGAATTGCCGATGATTGTTTCAGAACAAGGTTATTTTCTACAAGATACTTTTGATGATACTAAAATTCTTGGTTGGATGATTCAAACAAACGATACTGAATTTTCAGAACCCCAACCTTTTCCAAAATCCACCGCACTTCAGTTACAAGCTCATCATAGTTGATAATCACGGTCAATTTAGTGGAAATGGTTAAATGAAAATGAGCCATTTGATACGGCTTATATCAAGGCGATGGGCGGGCATAAAGTGAGTCATCTCTGATCAATATCGCTATTTTGCTATGTCTGAAAGTGCTCAACAGGAATTAATTCATGCCACTCAATGAACTGCATTTAATGTATTTACATGCGACAGACAAGGTACTTAAAGATGATAACCTGTTACAGTATTTTAATATTCCGCTCCTTTGGCCACGCTTTAAGACTTTCTTGGCAAAAATCGCCGTTATCAGACGATTACAGGTCGTTTAGATTTCTGTATGAGTGAACGAGGTTTGAAAGTCTATGAATATAATGCAGATTCAGCTTCTGCACCATGCTGGAAGCCGGGCGATATTATGAATCGCTGGGCAAAAACAAGCTGGTGGCGTATTGGGGAAAAATCCGTCTGATGGTCTGCGTAATGCGTTAGCTGATTGTTGGCAACATAGTCAAGCCACAAAATTAGTTCATATTCTGCAAGATCACTGATGATGAAGAAGATTACCACGCTATGTTTATGCAACAAGCATTGGTACAAGCAGGCTTCCAAGCCAAAATTATTCATGGCACGGAGGGTTTACATTGGGATAATCATGGCCTCCTGATTGATGATGAAAAATAACCAAGTTCAAACTGTTTGGAAAACCTGGGCGTGAAACCATGCTGGAACAACTTCGTGAAGATGCAACAGGAATGGAAGTCGCTCCGCCTATTCGCACTGGTTATCCTGAAGATAAAAGTGCGCTTAATTGACGTACTACTTCGTCCAGAAGTGTTGGTTTATGAACCGCTTTGGACTGGCAATTCAAGTAATAAGGCGATTTTGCCTGTGCTTTGGTCTTTATTCCCTAATCATCGTTATTTGTTAGAGGCAAGTTTTCATCTCACACCAAACTTAATCCAAAACGGCTACGCACAAAAAGCCAATTGCAGGTCGCCGAGGTGATAATGTTAAATTAATTGGTGAAAATAATTCCATGTTAGACACAACCGATGGACAGTTTGGTCAGCAAGATAGTATTTATCAATCAACTTTGGAGCTTACCACAAGTGGGAAGTTTCTCAATATTTGCAAGTCTGTACTTTTTACTGTTGGAGGACATTATGGCGGCACTTGCTTACGTTCCGATTCAAGTCGTGTCATCATGGGGAATAGTGATATGCAGCCTTTGAGAGTGTTGAAGGATAAAGCATTCTTGAACAATAAAGAGCAATCGAATTATTTCACAGAAGTGAATTAGACTTATTTGTGTGCATTATTGGTTTAAATCTATTACTATCGGGGAATAATTTCAAAATTCTGCAGACTTTCACTGCACTTTTACTCAATTTTTATTTTCTCTAAAGATTAGCACAAGGATCTCCTATTTTATGAGGAACCTTTAATGCATCAAATTAATTTGTTTCGTCCAACACTTTTGGCATTAGAGTCTTGCTTTTTGCGAATTTCTTACGCGCAAGCCTCAATGGTACGTAAATGATGTGGACTACCAATTCTTCCGTGATTTTGCTGAAAATAAAGGACAATTTTCAGTCGGATCTAGCAATATTCCTGCTTTTTAATAAACAAGGTCAGAAAAATTGCAACAGTATTACCCAATTTACCGATGCCTGATTTACATGTGGCAAATAGGGTAAGCGGTATTACAACTTTGTTTAATCCTCAGTATATCGCCAGTGTAAAACATAACTTAGGTTATGGTTCTGTACAATTTGGTGATAGTGATAATAATTCAGATAGTCATTATTTTAATTATCTTAGTACAGATCGAAATAATCATAGCCAGTTGATTTTCATGCCCCTGCGGTTACATAAATTAGTGACCGAAGTCGCACCGATAATCCTCTAAATAATATTGCTTTTGATAATGCTAAAAACAGGACCACGCAATGGTGCTTTTTAGATAAAAATCGTTATCCGTACTTTGTGCGAGTAGGGTCTGGACGTCAATATTTAAGAAGTAAAGATGGCAAGGAAAAACGTCTCTAACCCCAGCATACACTATCTCACAGGTGGTATACCACTTACACCGCGCTCATCAATGGACAATTGCGTTATTCAATGGTGATATTTGCGATGGATTAGCAACTTATGGTTTGCCTGGTGATATGTGGGCTCACCGCTATTTGCTTATGATGCGAAGGAAAACGCTGGGTATTAGCTGCAGTGTTGTCTCACTTGCAAATTACGATCGGACTGGAGAAACTATTTACACGATTATTCAACCTGGACGTCATAGCACATGCTTTTTAAAATGATGATGAGATTCAGATTCCACCGCGCTAAAGAGAGATCCACATGGCGGAATTCTAGTGGGCCGGTGATAGTGTGTATTATGGTGCTGAAAAATATTCACGTAGCATTAGAAAGTTCATCTATCATTAGATCAAAATACCAACGCCCTTCTTTAGACAATGCGGTAAGACTATTCATTTCCAAGGTGGTGATGTGATCAACTCTTATTCTTAAAGATAGTATTAACCAAGGTGCGGGGGCTTTATACTTCAATCAAAATGCCATTGTTCGCGCAGAAAATAATGATACTACTTCTGGCTAGGAGCGGAATTGCTGCTAACGGTGATAAAACGGTTCATTGGCGCGTATCCTATTAATGATCGTTCTTCAAAATTAGAACGGGCACACTTTTATATTGATGGCACAAGGCAAAAACCTAGGTGATATTAGTGTAGGCGATGGAACTGTAGGTACTTGATCAAAAGTCGTTTAATGGACAGCAGCGCAAGTCTTTAATCAAGTTGACAACAAGTGGCCGAGGAACGTTAGGCTCTTGCCAATAATAAGCAGGTCAATCCAGATAACATTTATTTGGTTTCCGTGGGGACGTTTAGATATAAATGGAAATAATCTAACTTTCCATCGAATTCAAAACGCAGATGATGGTGCAAGATTGTTAATAATAACCGCACTCAATCTGCCGACATTTACATTATTGGTCGAGATGTTCTTAGTGAACAAAATATTGAATGGGTAAATGGGACAAGAACCTACATCATCATTATGCTATTTATGAATACAAAATAATTATAGAAATAACCGGTTAGATTATTTCCGCCTAAAAGAAGGACAAAATCCACGTGCTTATTTTCCGTGGGATATGGAAACAACAAATGATTGGGAATTTCTTAGGTAATACTAAATCTGCAGCCTGTCCAAAAGCATTAGCCAAAGCTAATGCCCAAAAATATTAGATACATTCAGTGGTTTTTCAAGATAATAGTTTGCGTTATAACGGTAAATTATCGATCTCTTATCGTCCTCAAAATGCAAATAGCACTTGTCTTGGACTGGCGGAGCCAATCTTAAGCAATTTATGTAGAATGGCAAATTGTTATTATCTGTGTTCCTGTCCTGCATGCCTATGATCACCTCAATAACAAAGAAGTAATTGAAGAAGATAATTGGATTAATCGTAAATTTAAAGCTAATGAGTTTGATGGCTGAACTGCAATGTTAGAGAGGTAGCCGCAATGTAAGTTCATTAGAGGGTAATTTAACGCTCGTCATCAAGCTAAATTCAATTAGGTTTTGTTTAAGGAAATTGATGAATGTATACGAGCAAGTTATAGTGGAAAACTCAATGTTCGGAAAATGCAATTATTTCTCAAACTGCATTTAATCGCTTACCTGTCACAACTGTATACGGTAATGTTTGGAACATCAAAGCCAATTTATTTTAGGTAAGACTCATTTAATAGACGGATTAACTCTGTTGGAGCTGCAACACAAGTTAATTTACAGCCATTCAGTGATGGACATTAAATAATAATAGTGTAGGTAACTTGTTCTTTTCTCCAAATAGTCAAATTACTTTAAATAGCCAATATGATGAGATTAAACCTAATCATAAAGGTTGGTTCAAAGTTAATCAGTTAGTTATTAATGGTGAATTAAAAGGTAATGGACATTTTCGCTTTAACTGATGTTGCTGAGCACCGTGGTGATATAATATTGTCGTCATGATTTTAGCATTTGGAGATCATTTACTTTCTGTAAAAAATACAGGTTTAGAACCCAAAGATGTAAATCCATTAAGTTTGGAAACTGAATCATGCCAATCAAAATCGCAAATGCACGTTTTGGTTTTGAGATATTTTGTTGACTTAGGGTGCTTATCGTTACATTTTAGCAAATTTTAATTAATGACTATCGCCTGTATAATCCATTACGTGATTCTGAATTACATTTTAGAAGTAGTTCAGATTTAGTGAGCGAATAGTCAACATGATTTTAACGCTGTCCATCAAGTGTTAATCAGTAAAGAAAAGAATTAGATAGATTACAGCGTGAATATTCCAGCGATTGCTCGAAATAAAATAGAACAAAATCAGGCAGAACGCGTATTGGCAGACGTTCGCAATATTAGAGTAATAGCTATAACAATTTAATTGAATATAATCGCGCCTGCGCATCCGTTTTATTAAACGTCGTTCTCTATATAATCAATTTACAGCATTGCTTCAAATTGGATACAACGTAAGAATACAACAATTTAAACAATCAGTCACAAAATAGTTGGAAGAAAATACAACAATTGCTGAATTTAGGTAAACCAAATGCAATTAGAGATACATTCGATTGAATCTCGTAAGATAATCTATTGACGAAGTAAATCGACTACAAGCTGGGTTATCAAGTAGTGTTGCTCGTATCACCAGATTTGTGAGTCACAAGGACTTCTTCTGATATTTGTCGTGTTACAAAAGTGGCTGATGAAAGTAACATTACTACATTTGAAGCGGAAATTGATGCAAACATTACAGGTGTTGAATCACTCAACAAACTTTAATTAACGCTCGCAACTAAAGTGCGGTTAATTCTGCGCAAGTTTCTGAATGAGTGGTATTAGCATTGCTGAATAGCCTTGAAAAGGCTTATCAAACTGAGCAGGAAATTCAGCAATTTTAAGTTCTCAATCTTCGACTGTTGCCTGCCAGTGCAAGCTCAACTGATTAGTCGTTATTCTAACACGGCTTTATCAGAGCTTTTCTGCAAATGTGAATTCGGCATTACAAATTGGACGAAATTTAGATCGTCATTTATTAGCCAAGATAAATCGAATAAGTTTGGGTGAATACCGAAACAAGCAAGAGAACTTTATCAATCTGACTACAACCGTCCATATAAGCAAAATTCTAACAATATTGACTCAAGTTGGCGCTCGCTCAGGCATTAAATTCGAACATGCAACCATTGCAGGATGCTTTCATTCTCAAACGCGAATAATGAGCTGATGAAATGTATTGCGTACAAAACCGCACTCAACTGGCATAAATGGTTTTGTTAAAGGCGAGTGGAATAATGGCGTCTTTGGTCAAAGTTTTGATGATAGCTATGGGCACAGCCGTAACAAGGTAAAATTTGACGAAGAAAACAAAACGCTCCACCGTAATATTATTTTGAGTGCAGGCGGAAATATTGGAGCCTTTTAGACTGGGGAGTTAATGTTACGCCTTCAGTGGGATGCGTTATTACCGTCTACATTCCAGCACAAACCACCACCATTGTCGGTGCAGTAACATCAATAGTAAAACATTACATTTAACCACCTCTACCGTGCAGGTGTAATGTTAGATAAACGTTTGATATCAATGGTGTAAAATTCACTCCAAGTTTCTCAAGTAATTACCATGATGCTACCTCAAAAGAGTTCTTGCCATTGAGGGTGCATTAAGGTCAATGAGTCGTCGCATTAAACAACACTTTGGACGTGTTATTTTACCTGGATGAACTTGGTTTTAGTGCTCAGATGAAACAGTGGAATATAAGCACGAATATTGAATGCTTAAGGGCTCTGATGTGGCACCAATCAGAAATTGCGCTCATTAAAGGTCGGCTATTTTACTTGGTAGAAGTGCGGTAGAAATTTAGAGCAAAACTAGATTGATTTCGCTTTTAAGGACTGATGACGATATTTATCGGACTCCGTCCTTTATTCTGTATTTTTAGGGGCATTTTCAGATTGAACATAAGCTCATCAACAATGGCTATATAGTCCCTGCTGTTTCCATGGCTGACGAAGATTAGTTTTTAATGAATATTAATGACTCTGCTTTAGGCAATGCTTTTCCAATTAAATGTTACAACTAACATCACTAAAGTCGGAACCAACCAGGCTATATTCTTCAGATGAAAAGAGGGAAGTGATCCAATAATGAATTAATGCTTGCTTGTAACATTTTAACGTTATTTAAGCTGTCACATAAACTAAAAACAAACAGTTACGTGATTAATGTGTTGTACGTAAATTTATTGATGGAAGTCGTAAGAATTGGACTAATACAAGCACAATAGCTACTGGATAAATTAATAACAAAGCAGGGATCGTTATGCGAAGCAGATCCGTTAAACCATACTAGAAACTGTGATTGTCATTGCGGTAAAAAGTGCGGCCCAAAAACGGATAAGAAAACGCACAGAGAATTTTTGAAAAAATAGTCATGGCAGCACTCGTTACACCAACAAGGGTTGTTAAGCTGCTAATACAATAATCCCCGCCATAATCCAAGTCCCAGCAGAACCAAATAGAGACATTTACATAACGAGAGAAAATTTGTCCGCCATTAGTTGCACCTTCTGCAACTGCAGCACTAGTCGCGCCTAGATAGAAAAGCGAAAAATATAAACCCGCAAGGAGATGACTGAAACAAATCCGGCTGAGATAGTGTATTTAACGATATCTTTGGGTTGAGTTACATTTTTGGCTGCAAGTGCGCGAGCGACTATTCCACCGAAAGCAATCGCGAGTACATCCATGGTTTGATAACCACTGGTTAAGCCGATTAATAAAGAATGGCCATTTTCATACGCTTTACTTGGCGCTTGAATTTCAGATAAAGGTGAAAATGAAGACAGTGATGGCTACTAGCACCCAATAACACAAGCAATGCCGGTGTCATGAATTTACCAACACTGAATAATGGTATTTGGGGCGAATCATAGCCCATCGCGATTAAGTTAAAATGAGCGACAGAGAAACGAACATTGCATTATCTTCCACTAATCCTAAAGGTAACCACGCCATTTACGATAAGACATTTGTGACATGTGGCATTGCAAAGGTGGGAGCCAATGGTTAAATAAAGTATAACGAGAAAACCAGTGCCCGCCCATTTAGGTAAATTTTCGTGAGTTCTTCACCACGACCTAAAATAGAGTACAATAACAAGTGTAATAAAAGGTATTAAAACGCCGGTTATCACAAAACTGAAGGATGCGCCGCTCAATGCTGTCCTGCAGTGAAGCTCTTCCATTGGAGGAAAAATGATGTTACCTGCACCCTCATCAAAGGAAGATCATCATTCCTAAAACGATAATATCTTTTACGTGAAAAACATAATTTTTAACTCTAAAAATAAAAGGCCTGCATTCTACTACAAAGTGTAGAAAAATCCCTATTCTGTAAAACTAAAATGTGAATTTCGTCACAATATGAAGTAATCTTATCGACAATTGATAAAATCCCTGCAAAATCCACCGCACTTTTTCCCTTTTAGGGTAAAATATGCTAGGATTCAGCCTTTTGTTAATGTTATTTATTTTTGAAGGAGTTTGCATGGTACAAACCGATTCAACGCTTTTAAAATTAGAATCCGCTGGTGGTATGTTGTTTTTTCTGCTGCAGTAGCGATGTTGCTGGCTAATTCGCCATTAAGCAGTCAATATATCGATGAATTTGCCAGTTAGTTTGCAATTGGCAGTTTTCCATTAATAAAACCTTAATCCATTGGATTAACGATGGTTTTATGGCAGTGTGTGTGTTAGTGGGAATGGAAGTTAAAAAGAATTATTTGAAGGGCGCCTTCCACCAACAAAGCTATTTTCCCCGGCTATTGCTGGGTGGGTGGAATGATCGTGCCCGCATTGGTTTATTGGTTTATTACAAAACAGGATCCCAGCCTGCAAAACGGCTGGCTATTCCTATGTGACAGATATCGCTTTGCGCTTGGCATTTCATGGCATTATTGAGCAAGCGCGCCATTGTCTCTCAAGATACCGCACTGCTGTTATTGATGACTTAGGCGCGATTGTTGTAATTGCTCTATTCTTCATGAATTAAGTGTCAGGCCTCTAATTTTTCTGGTATTTATTTTGACCTTTGGTTTTATTAAACCGCTTTTAGAGTTAGCGCGCTTTGTGCCTATATGGTGGTTGGAGCAATTTTATGGGCATCTGTTTTTAAAATCTGGTGTTCATGCGACGTTGGCTGGCGTGATTATTGGTTTTTGTATTCCATTGTGCAGTAAAAGGTGGAACGACCATTGCACGATTTTAGCTACATCTAGTGCCTCGTCATCCTTCGTTATTTTTACCGCTCTGCGTTTGCTAACGCAGGCGTTAGTTTTGACGGTATTGATGTGAGTATGATCATCTCCATTATTATTGGCTATTGCGTGCGGTTTAATTATAGGTAAACCAGTCGGCGTTTTCGGATTTAGTTATATTTTGCTCAGTTGGGATTGGCTAAATTGCCGGATGGAATCAATTTTAAACAATTTTTGCGGTTGCGTTTTATGTGGTATCGGTTTTACGATGTCAATGTTCTGTTGCGTTTTGCTTTGACGCAGATGCTGGAGAAAGTGTCAATACGCTTTCTCGTTTAGGCATTTTTACCGGCTCAACGGTTTCGGCAACGCTTGGGTATTTATTCTTAAAACAGACGACAAAACGAAACTAATATATATACAAAGTGCGGTAAAAATTTACCGCACTTTGTTCTATAAAATAATTCCATTTATCTGTTTTGGTAAAATTCATTACAAATAAACTTTTGTGTTCTACATGAAATTCACCCGTCAATACTGACGTGTGAATGCGTATAGCTTTCCATACTTTTGGCATGGAGTAGCAACATAAAAATCATAGTCCCCTGAAATTTCCGGTAACAGCTCATCACTCTGCGTCTTCTTGGCGCATTTTACGTTCAAATTGCTTTTGATAATAAGAGTGTTGATTATCCATTTCGACCATGACAAACACACTCAATAGTACGCCCAACGGCTTTGGAAACTATTGCAACTCGTTTTGTAATAACGCCCTGAATCAGTTAATGCTTGTACACGTCGTTGACAGGTTGCAACGGAACTATTCACTTTCTCTGGACAGTCTCTGACGGGAATCATCGCATCTTGTTGTAATACATCTCAAAAATATGACGATCTAGTTTATCCAGTGGTTTGCATAAGATAATTTTCTCATGGAAGCTATTGAGAAAAGGTTATTATCGCGCAATTAAAAATAAAGTTGGAGATATTGTCTTGGGCTTTTATAGACAATCATATTGATGAGATGAGGTTCAAGATGAAAGTAGTCACCAAGGCGTATTATCGTGTATCGTCACATGTTTATTTGGCATATTACATTTATTTAGCATATGGCTCTGAACCACCTCTCTAGCGGAACGGATGTGTTTGCGTGGCGTGAGTTAACCATGATCTTTGGGCTACTTTTAATTTTATTCCCGACTATTGGTTACTGCCTTTTGTCTCTTATCACGACAACTTTAGGAAAAGTTGGACGCGTTGGATTTTATTTTTACTGACATAGATGGGAAGTCAGTTCTGCTTTTTATGTGGGCACCGCTAAATGGTGAAGGGTAAATATTGCATGGGATATTTCCTTTCCTCTGATCATGGCTATTTTAGGATGGGCTTGGTTAAAAGAACGCTTATCATTTATTCAGAAAATTGCGCTTTTAGTGGCTGCCTGCGGTGTGTGCACATGAATTATGGCACCTCAAAGTCATGGACAAGCTTGTGGGTTTGTACGGTTTATCCATTTTATTATCTAAGTCGTCAATTAATGAAAATCCTGCTCTACAAGGGATTACATTGGATATTATTTTACTTTCGATTCCTTGTTTTATTTATATTCTTTCTCAAAGCGATACACTTTCTTTTGGTTGCACAGAGAATATCGTTATTGGTTGTGCTGCAGCACTTGGTATAGTGAGTGCGATTTTCGCTTTCAGCCAACTTAAAATCAAGCCAACAAATTCCAGTCAGTATTTTTGCGGTGTTGAGTTATATCGAACCCATATTGCTAATAGCTGTCTTTGTGTTAGATAATCAAATAACCACAAGCGACTATTTTACTTATGTGCCTATTTGGTTGAGTCCCATTGTGATTGGCATAGAAGGGCTTTTAAATAAAAATAAAGTGCGGTGAAAATTAACCGCACTTATGAATGTTCATCTTATTTAGTCATATCACAACATTGAATTAGGATAATATAAATAAAGCCTTGATATACAAGGCTTTTATTTGATCAGTATTGAAATAATTAGAAAGTATCTGAAATAGAGATTTTTATTCCCACTCGATCGTTGCGGGCTGGTTTTTCCGCTGATATCGTACACAACACGGGAAATGCCGTCACTTCATTAATGATTCGGTTAGACACTTTGCCTAATAAATCATAAGGCAGGTGCGCCCAATGTGCGGTCATAAAAGTCGATTGTTTCTACTGCGCGTGAGGAAATAACCCAGTCGTATTTACGGCCATCGCCCATTACGCCAACAGATTTTCACAGGTAAGAATACGCTGCGTTGGCTGGTTTTTCTATACCAACCGCTGTTGCGTAATTCTTCGATAAAGATTGCATCGGCACGGCGTAATAAGTCGCAGTATTCTTTTTCACTTCGCCTAATCACACGCACGCCTCAAACCCGGGCCCGGAATGGGTGGCGGTTGATCATTTCAGCTGGTAAGCCTAATGCTAAACCGATTTTACGTACTTCATCTTTAAACAATTCACGTAATGGTTCAACTAAGCCCAGTTTCATATAGTCTGGTAAACCACCTACGTTGTGGTGTGATTTAATCACATGTAGCTTTACCGGTTTTGCTTGCTGCAGATTCGATTACATCAGGGTAGATCGTACCTTGTGCCAACCATTTTCACGTTAGTGAGTTTTTTCGATTCATCATCGAATGACATCAACGAACACTTTACCGATAATTTTACGTGTCGCTTCGGGATCTGATACGCCCTGCCAGTTCACTGAGAAACGGCTTTCAGCATCAACACGGGTAATGTTCAAGCCGAAATTTATCGCCGAAACATTTCCATCACTTGGTCGCCTTCGTTTAATCGGAGTAAGCCGTTATCCACGAATACGCAGTGTAAGTTTCTTGCCGATAGCACGGTGCAAAAAGTAATGCAACCACAGAAGAGTCCACACCACCAGATAAAGCTTCAAAATCACTTCATCATCGCCCACTTGCTCTTTAATGCGAGCAACGGCATCTTCAATGATGTTTTCAGCTGTCCATTTGGTTTCGCAACCACAGATGTTCACAACAAAATTGAGTTAATAATTCCAAACCTTTTTGGTGTGGGTTACTTCGGGTGGAATTGTACACCGTAGAAACGACGATTTTCGTCAGACATTGCTGCAATTGGGCAGGTTGGAGTCGTACCTGTTACTTGGAAATTTTGAGGTAAACGAGTGACTTTATCACCATGGCTCATCCAAACATCTAAGGTCGGCTCATTTGCTGTCAAGTTATCATTAAGATTTGGCAAAAAGTGCGGTGAAATTTTCAAGAGAAACGGAAGCATAGCCGAACTCTCTGATGATCAGACGTCTCGGTTAAACCGCCGAGTTGCATCGCCATAGTTTGCATACGCAGCAAACGCCCAACACTGGCACCCCTGCTATTGAACACGTATTCAGGTGCACAGGCTGTTTCTTTCGGTTGTAGCTCAGGACCACCAGAAAGAATAGATACCCGTTGGAGCAAATTCACGAATTTGTTGTTCGGTTACATCCCACGCCCAAAGTTCGCAGTACACGCCAATTTCACGTACGCGACGTGCAATCAGTTGAGTATATTAGAACCAAAAGTCGAGGATCAGGACGGCGGCTGTGATCGTTTGTCATGGTTTTCTCTTTGCGTGAGTTATTTTAACGTGTCAAATTTAGCATTTTAGTGGGTTACAATTTGTCACCATTTCATTTCCATTATAATGAGCGTGTAATTGTTTAATAATCGCTAAAATTTCAGCATATTTTACCGCAATACTCCGCGTGGATTGGTCGATATGCATACGTTTTTCTTCATAGTACATCACGGGAATACCGGCTGCTTGTTGAGCGGCTTGAATGTCGAAAAACGAATCTTCAATAACCACGCAGGCTTCTACGCCAGGTTTTCAAGCGCAGCGATATTGTGGTCCACAAACTTGCTGCGTTTAAATTGCTACTGACGATGAAATCAAAGAGATGCTGAATAATATCACATTCCATCAGCACGTTTTGAATATACTCAAGAGAGATAGGACACCACGCTAGTTCAGTGGTGCTGTTTGGCGAATCAATAGTTTTCAGGATATCCGCACGGATGGAACGATAACCCACCGGTTGAGCGGTCAGAAAGAAATCAAAATATAACGTTGTTTGATTTCTTCCAGCGACAGGGATGAATCGCCATCAAGATGCAGCATCGCTCAAGCCTTTGCCGACCCTTCTGCTCTCATCCCAGGGCGTTAAAGTGCGGTTGTGTTCTTTAATGGATTCTATAAATTGAGCGTAAGTCATGTTTATTCGGGGACAATCACGCCGTCCATATCGAAGATGATTGAAGCTTGTAGCACTGGTTTCGTCAGGAGATTTTGATAAAAGACTACTTTTGTTACAGAGTATTTAATATTTCGTATAATGAAAAGGATTCAATATTAAATTCTTTTTAGAGTGTTTTATATTTATTTCTCGCTAATTCTATAGCCGTAGCTTTTCATCTAAGTTATGTCAGCTATAATTTATAAAGAGATCTCGCCAACAGAAGTTAATCAATTAACTCAAAGCCAAGTGCTCTTTATCTTCTGAAAATGAAATGCAAAACAATAATTTTGCTACGTCGATAGTAGTAGTTAAATTCCTCTGAGTTTGACTCCCGTATTCTTAATCTTTGATTTAATACCTGGTTGTGGAATATGTGATATGGGCCCCCATATTATGCCGGGTATCCACATAGGGTGCCTCATATTTTTCTGGAATAAAATCGAGAAATTAAATATCTATCAAAAATTATATATTTTAAGGTGAGATTAGCATTTAGCCTCTTCCAAGTGGTTAGCATTGATAGTGTGTTAAGAACTCTAAGGTTTATGCTATTTGGTGTATATATTTCTTTCAGTAGAGAACTCTTCCCCAGGAGATTGCTTTTGTTCTTGTTCCTCAATATGCATGAGCCGATTCTCTCCATTTATTGAAAAATGTTTTTGAAATTTCTCTGAGATGGTTCATCTTGTTCATGTTGAAAGCTTGAGCTCATTGTCATTATTCTATACATTCATTAGTGTTGTCTTTAGCTACTTGAGTATGATCGATAAAATTTCCATACTCCGTACACTTGCTTTTCCTGCGATAATAAGTCGGGTGTCTTTCGCTTTGTGCCTCAGAGCAGTTTATTTACTATTTGCCTTTGAGTTACTGACTCTCCCAAAAGCTAAATTCAAAGATTTTATTTAAGGTAAGTTGGATATTTTGCAGGTTTCCGAACTCGTTGTAATACGCCTTCTGAATGACCGTGAGAAGGTCGATTAACAATACATCTACACCAGCTTTCCTATGCATCAATACGTTCTTCGTTACCAGGACCTGCACAGCGGCACCCGCGTAAACGACCAAATTCATCTTTACATGCATTTGGTTTTTGTTCTTTGAAGTCTTTAACGGTAATCATACCTTTAAGTTTGACTATCATTCACCACTAATACTTTCTCAACACGGTGTTTATGCATTAATTCCAAAATTTCTTCGCGACTCGCCCTTCTTTACTGTCACAAGTCTTCTTTTATCGTCATTACTTGTGAAACAGTTTTGCTCAAATCTTTTACGAAGCGGGTATCGCGTCCAGTAATACCAATGGATTTTCACTATCTACAACGGGTAGCCTGCGAAGCCGTTTTCTTCTAGTTCTGCTAATTCTGCAAGGATAAATCAGGTGAAACGGTGACGGTTCAGACACATAACTTTCAAGTTTTTTTACTTTACGAACACGGTCCGCTTGGCGTTCAATGGTCATATTTTTGTAAGAATAAAGCGATGCCACCTTCTTGTGCTAAAGAAATTGCAAGTTTGGTTTCGGTTACGGTATCCATTGCTGCTGAAAGCATAGGAATATTCAAAGTAATTTCTTTAGTGAGTTTGGTTGAAAGATTGGCTGTATTTGGAAGCACTGTTGAATGTGCTGGGACAGTAGAACATCGTCAAAAGTAAGGCTTCTTGTTTAATGCGTAATGACATG